>Ga0308393_1000044_pt1 | contig 73664 bp, 58 predicted proteins | sample Hotspr2Sampleee2_FD_202364 | JGI IMG/M metagenome (GOLD analysis project Ga0308393, IMG submission 202364) | Hot spring phototrophic mat microbial communities from Mushroom Spring, Yellowstone National Park, Wyoming, United States - 20050630_ee2 ... | reverse complement strand
TGACCATCTTCGGTAGCGGTTTCGTTCAGGTGTCCGCTGTCCGCTTCAACGGCGTTGCGGCGACCTTCACCGTCAACAGCAGCACGCAAATCACAGCGACGGTGCCGGCGGGGGCCACCACCGGGCCCATCACCGTCACCACGCCAGACGGCACGGCCACCAGCAGCACCAATTTCGTCGTCACCACGGGGTCGACGCCACCCATCATCAGCAACTTCACACCTCCATCCGGCCCTGTGGGTACAATCGTGACCATCTTCGGTGACGGTTTCGTTCAGGTGTCCGAGGTCCGCTTCAACGGCGTTGCGGCGACCTTCACCGTCAACAGCAGCACGCAAATCACGGCGACGGTGCCGGCGGGGGCCACCACTGGCCCTATCAGCGTGACCGGTCCCGGCGGCACAGCCATTAGCAGCACACCGTTCATCGTCCTTGAGGCGCCCACCCTCACCAGCTTTTCACCCACGTCCGGTCCCGTCGGCACAGTGGTCACCATCACCGGCACCGGCTTTGTTCAGGTGTCCGCTGTCCGCTTCAACGGTGTTGCAGCCACATTTACGGTCAGCAGTCCCACGCAAATCACGGCGACGGTGCCGGCGGGCGCCACCACCGGGCCCATCACCGTCACCAATCCGGCCGGCACCGCCACCAGCGGCACCAACTTCGTTGTCATCCTGCCGCCGACGATTTCCAGCTTCTCACCCACCTCCGGTCCGGTCGGCACCTCCGTCACCATCACCGGCACGAACTTCCTCAACGTCAGCAGCGTCACCTTTGGCGACCTGCCGGCGCCCTTCACCGTCACCAGCCCCACCCAACTCACCGCCACCGTCCCTGTCGGCGCCGTGACCGCCCCCATCCGCGTCATCACCCCGGCCGGCAGCGCCACCAGCGCCACCAGCTTCACCGTCGTCCCACGTGTGCCACCCCAGACCATCGGCGTCTGGCGTCCCAACCAGGGCTTTCTCCTGCGCCAGTCCAACACCGCCGGTCCGCCCGACATTGCCGTTCCCTTGGGTCAGCCCGGCGACCAGCCCGTTGTCGGTGACTGGGACGGTGATGGGCGCGCCACCGTCGCCCTCTTTCGCGCCGGGCAGTTTCTCATCCGCAACGAGAACGCCGTTGGCGCACCCGTCACCACGGTCGTCTTTGGGCAGGGGGGCGACATTCCTGTGGCGGGCGACTGGACCGGCAAAGGCTTTGACAGTGTTGGGGTGTTCCGGCGCGGTGTGTTCCTGCTGCGCAACACGAACACCTCCGGCGCCCCTGACATTATCATCAACTACGGGCTGCCGACGGACTTGCCGGTGGTGGGCGACTGGGATGGCGACGGGCGAACAACTGTCGGGGCGTTTCGTCCGTCCACGGGCTTTTTCTTCCTGCGCAACGAAAACAGCTCTGGCAACGCCGACCTGAGTTTCTTCTACGGTCTGGCGAACGACCTGCCGGTGGCCGGCGACTGGGACGGCGACGGGGTGACGACGGTGGGCATTTTCCGGGCGGGGACGTTTTTCCTGCGCAACACCAACACGGCGGGCTTTGCCGATGTGGCGGTAGGTTTTGGGCAGGCGGGGGACGTGCCGCTGGCCGGGCGCTGGAAGACGCCGCCCGTCATCCCGCCGGGCGATTTTCAGACCGGGAACTCGACGGTGGTTTGGCGCAACCAGACGACCGGGGAAACTGCCATCTGGGTGATGCAGGGGACGAGCTTTGTGCGCAGCGAGGCGTTGCCGTTTGTAGAGGACTGCTGGGTTGTGGGCGGAGTGGCGGATTTCACCGGCGACGGGGCGACCGACCTGCTGTGGCGCAATCAGGACATCACCGGCTTTGACGCGGTGTGGAGCTTTGCCGGGCTGCGTCCGGTGGCGACGCTCCCCGTCACGCCCGAACAGACCGACCGCAACTGGTTCATCAGTTGCACGGGGGACTTTGACCGGGATGGGCAGCCGGACATTGTGCGGCGCAATCTGGCGACGGATGCGGTGGAGGTGTGGTTGATGAACGGGCTGACACGGCGTGCGGTTTTGTCGCTGCGGATTCCGGGTCTTGGCGCGGACGAACGGATTGTGGGGAGCGGGGATTTTGAGGGCAACGGGCAGTTGGGGTTGTTGTTGCAGCGGCAGGCGGTGGGGACGGCGCGGGTGGTGACGTTTATTGGGGCGACGGCGGTGGGGAGTCGTCCGCTGCCGGCGCTGGGGCCGGAGTGGCGGCTGGGGGCGGTGGGCGACTACAACCGCGACGGGCAGCCGGACGTGGTGTGGCGCAACGAGCGTACGGGCCAGAACGTCATCTGGCTGCTGCGGAATCTGTCGCTGGTGCAGAGTGTGCCGCTGCCGGCGGTGCCTGACCAGCGCTGGCAGATTGTTGGCCCACGCTAAAACCACACCGGCGCTTGGCAACCAAACTCTACATGCGTCAGACCATCCCCCTGGGTAACAGCCTGCTTGGGGGCACCTATCCCAATGCCCTGCCTTCAGACGTGAGCACTACCGTTTGTGCTCTCACAACACGGCTAGGAATCTGAGTCCCATCTAGATGACAACAGCTATTCTTTGCGTGCCTTACGCCTTAGCCAGCAGGAACGTATCCTGCACAGCCCCTAAAATGCGCTTGCAGAAGAGAGGCTCTACGAAGCTACAGCAGAGGCGCATCAAACTTCACAACGACATCGCCGTTACCGGTTAACCGACGTGGACACGTGGGCGTTTCTCTGGGTTTTCAACTGCCTTGCGTAAGACTTCGTGAACAACCGGAGCTGTGTCCCCCTCACCTAGGAACAGATACTTGAAGGCATAGCCGATCGGGCTACCCTCTGTCCACCCAAAGTACACATCAGGAATCACGCCGGTCTCCTTTTGGGCATGGAGCAGGAAAGCCGCAATGGCATTGGGTACGGCTGGGCTATCACAACGCAGGACGCGATGCTTCCCAACCGTTACTCCTTGGATTTCTAGCACCTCATCATTGAACTCTGAAGGATTGGCAATCTGTACCTCGAAAAACAGCACCGGCTCGTCATAGTTGATGCGGTGTACGCGCTTGAGCTCATCACGTTTACGCGCATATTCCCGCTCCTTGCCAGTATGCGGGCGATTTGCTGCAATGCGGAGCATGTTGTTGCGCACGGCTTCATGCAGAAACTTCTTGGCTTTGTCATCCAGAACCACACGCTTTGTCCGCAACTCAGTTGCCCGCAGTGCGCGCGAAACCAGCGAAATGAAAATCAGCGACAGGATGAAAGCCAAGCAAACTTTCAAACCCGTTGGGCGCTCGCGGATGTTCTCGAACGTCGTGTAGGCAAACACCAATGCAATTGCCATGAAGCCAGCATAGGTCCAGCCGCCATCCCGGCGCGCTGAAATGACGACCGCAATCGAAGCCGACAACATTAGCATGAGCACCCCGGTGGCGTAGGCATCGCCTTGGGCTTCGATGCTAGCGTCAAAAAACCACGTGACAAACAGCGTCACGCCCGTAATGACCACCACCAGTGGACGATTGGCCCGCGCCCACTCCGGAGCCATGCCGTAGCGTGGCAGATAGCGCGGGATGAGGTTCAGTAGTCCGGCCATGGCAGAAGCACCGGCGTACCACAGAATGGCTGCCGTTGTCAGGTCGTAGAGCGTCCCAAAGCTGACGCCGTAGAACTTGTGGGCTAGATAGGACAAGGCGCGCCCTGCCGCCTTCCCGTCTGGCTCAAGCTCAACCGGCGGAATCAACAACGTCGTCACAAGCGAACTGCCAATGAGCGCCAGCGACATAATGAGCGCCGCCGTCAAAAGCAACTTTTTGGCGTTGCGAATGCGCCCGGCCGGGTTGTCGGCTGTGTCGGTTAGGTCACCTTTGATAAGGGGCATAACGGTTACGCCAGTTTCAAAACCCGATAACCCGAGCGCCAGCTTTGGGAAAGCCAACAGTGACAACCCAAGAATAAGCCACACGTTGCCGTGGGAAGCGCCCGCCGCCAACGCCTGCTGCCAACGGGGAAACACCTCCGGGTGGGTGACAATTTCGTACAAACCGCGCCCAATGACGATGGCATTCAGCCCCATGAAGGCAATCACCAACCCAACAGCAAGGTAAATGGCCTCGATAAACCCCTTGAGGAAGATTGCGCCCAGTAGAACCAGTAGAAAAAAGGTCAGCAACAGCCGGTGGTCGAGCCAGCGCGGAGCAAAGGGATTTTCGATAATGTGCTCAGCAGCATCGGCGGCTGAAAGCGTGATGGTGATGACAAAATCCGTAGCGGCAAAGCCTAGCAGACAGAGGACAAAGGTCTTCCCGCGCCAGCCCGGCAGTAACTGCTCCAGCATGGCAATGCTGCCCTGCCCGTTTGGGCTTTCACGGGCCACACGCCAGTACATCGGAACTGCCCCAAACAGCGTCAGCGCAACCAAAAACAGCGTGGCGACCGGTGCCAGTACGCCTACGGCCAGAAAGGCAATGTAGGGCTGGTAGGCTAAGGTCGAGAAGTAATCCACCCCGGTCAGGCACATCACCTGCCACCAGGGGCTAGTGGGGTGGGTGTGGACGCGGGCTTTCACTGCGGAAAGCGTCCGATCACGCACGCCTTCCAAAAACCAAGCCCTAAGCCGAACAATGGTACGTAACATACATTTGTCGGTTGCAAGCTCACACTATGGAGACCTTTGCAACCGCTCCACACCGCCATTCTAAAGCATTTTGGGCCTCAGCCAAACTGAACAAGGATGACAACCTAGTCTCCGCTGCGTAGGATGCCGAGCGGTTTTTTGCGAAGGATGTCCCAACTAGCTATTCCCCCCACCAGCAAGACGAGAAGGAACGTTCCGCCAATGCCAATCAACCACTCTCCCCAGAATGGAAGCCATTCGCTGCGCAGGACATAGCGCGTGATGTACCAGCTTGCCCCGAGCGCGCCGCCGCCGCCGATGACGACAGCTGCCACGGCTAAGGCGCTGTACTCAATGAGGGTCAGCCCTATGAGGGTTGCAAAACGTGCACCGAGGGTTTTGAGTAGCGCCGTTTCATACTGTCGTTGGTAGCGGGTCAGGATCACAGCCCCGATAAGCATTGCTATCCCGCTGAGCACTACCAGGCTTCCAATCGTGGTCAGGGCTGATTGAAGCCCATTCAGAACGGTGCGCACCGTTTTTAGAAAATCCCTGGTTAGCGCCAACGTGACATTAGGATACTCCTTAGTGACGGCGGCTGTCAGCTTGCGGTAGGTGTCAGGCGAGCGATCAAGAACGTCTGCCTTGACCAATCCTAGAAAGGTTTGTGGCGCTCGCTCCAACGCCTTCCCCGGTCGTGCCACGATAGCAAAAAACTGCTGGCTGCGGCGTGGATCGATCCGCCGGATATTGCTTACGGTCCCTGTCACAGCCCGGCCTTGAATGTCAAGGGTTAGGCGGTCGCCAACGCGCACGCCAAGGCTTTTCTGCAGAAAAGTTTCTAGCGACAGCTCCAGGGTCTCCGAAGGTGTGGCGTCCCACCATACTCCATCTACAACGGCTTCCCCAGCATCCAGCTCGGCCCGGTAGGTCAGGCGAAACTCCCGGTCAACAGCAGCCCGCCGTCCGGCCTCTTTGATTGCGGCAAAGTCGATTGGTCGCCCGTTGACTGCCGTAATGCGTGCCGAGATGATCGGGATAAAGGTTGGACGTGCTTGCAGATGCTGTTCGACAACCGCGCCAACCCAGTTGGTCTGAGAAGGCAGGACGTTCAACAGTAGCAGGTCTGGAAGGTTTTCAGCGGCAGCCAGATTGACTGTATACAGCAGGTTCTGTTCCACTAGGCGGACAGTCAGCGCGAAGAACAGCCCAATTCCCACCGTCATCACGATGACCAAAACTTGGTTACCCGGCCGGCGCAGTGCCGCTAACCCGTAGCGGACGGTAAACAAGGGGATACGTTGCCCTAAGCCTGCCAGACGAACAATCACCCAACTGATGGCGTATAGCACCAGCAAGGTGACAACCATCGCCTGGAAGATGGTGTTGCCAAGGCTGAATGAACCGGCCTGCCAGAGAAACAGTCCATACAGCGCCCCACCGGCCACGGCTCCCATCGGCACTGCCCAGCGTAATGGCAACACCAGCGGTTCGACCTGGCTACGGAAAAGCAAACTGGGCTTGACGTTACGCACACTTGCCAGCGGAACGACCGAAAAGGCCAGCGTGACTACTAGTCCGATGCCAAAACCCTGCCCGACCGCCGACCAAGTCAACTCAAAAACCACCGGGAAGGGGAACTGTGCGGCAATTTTTGGCCCCAGCATCCAGACAAACAGGGCTGCCAGTCCCCAGCCACCAGCGCTTCCTAAAAGGCCCAACCCGGCCATCTGGAGCGTGTAGATGCCAAAGACCATTGAACTCGACGCACCCAGGCATTTGAGCACTGCAATGGTGCGCCGGCGCTGCCCGATAATGGTATAAGTGACACTGGCGATACTGACGCCGCCTAGCATCGTTACGGCAATTCCAACCAGGCCAAAGAAGGTTTCTGCTTCGTCCAGTGGTGCGGCTACACGTGCCTCGCGGGCGCGGGCTGTTTCGACTGAAGCACCAGTGGTGGCCGGCAAGGCTTGGCGGAGTGCTTCAGCCAAGGCTGTGATCCGGTCAGGCTGGTCGCCAACGCGCAGCCGTACGGCGTAGGTAGCCCGTGCATTCGGAGTGAGAAGCCCGGTTGCCTTGACATCAGCAAGCGACATCAAAACCAAGAAGGATGTTCCAGTGATGACCGATGTCTCTTCACGCTGCAGGACGCTCCGCACGGTGAACATCTGGTTGCCAATCTTGAGCGGCTTGCCCACGGCCGTACCGAGACGGTCAAGCAAAGGGGCAGAGACGATAATCCCCCGATCTGCCAGTAGCTCATAGCGATACGTGGTGTCTTCCAGGAGAATTCGGCCATCGAGTGGGTAGCGTTCATCTATGGCGCGTACCAGTACGCGCGTGGCTTCGTCATTTTCGGCCACGACGCCGGTGGACAACTCAATGGCATCGGTGCGTGCAACATCGGGAAAAGTGGTCAGGAGTTCATCGAGGCGTGGGCGCAAAGCTGCCAATTGCCTGTAGGGAAGACGCACCTCCACATCGGCAGCCAGAAAGCCGCGAGATTGCCTGACGAGGGCAACACGCATGTTCTGTACTGCCGAGCGGAGAGCGATCACTAACCCTGTGCCCACAGCCAAGCAGACCAGAAAAAACACCACTTGGCGCCAAGTGGCCCGCATCTCACGCCAGAACGTGCGCAAGGCAAACAGCATACGGAGCGCCTAGTCTGGGACTAAAAAATCATCCACGAGGATGCCTCACACAGATTGCCTTCGGGGGCATAATCCACACAACCGCGCCAGCCTGGTGCGTTGCGCACGGCGCTCGGCACAAGTACAGGGACTGTAGGTAATTTCGGAAAGGCTCAATATTCGCCTGCTTGCTGGCACGCATAAGAATCCACCGGCTACCGCACTCAGCATAGCCTGTGGGGCTTGCCAGCGCCAGACCGGGCAGTTGTTTTCAGCTAACCTGCAAACGCTAGTCTACGTACGCTTTACACGCTGAAAATCAGAAAACCGACGACCCCAAATCGCGGGTAACCAACATGGGCGTAACAGCTACATGTCGCCTTTACCTTGAGCTTGGGGTGCTGCAACATCATAGAGCTTGGCAAAACTATCTGACTACGTAGCATTCGATATGCTCTACGACAAAAAAATTGCCATTCTCGGCGTTGGTAAACTGGGAGAAGCTCTTGTTTCAGGGTTGCTTCGCCGAGCAGATGTCGAACGCACCAACCTTATGGGTTCGGTAGCGCGGCAATCCTCACTGGCACGTGTAGATTTGCGGCTTGGCATTCCAGTTACAACCGACAATGCCGCTGCTGTTGCCGGGCGCGACGTTGTTATTCTGGCAGTCAAGCCCCAGAACATGGCCGCCGTTCTCGAAAGCATTGCGCCAGCGGTTTCCGCATCACAGCTTTTCATCAGCGTAGCGGCTTCGGTCAGTACGTCATTCATTGAAGAGCGTCTGCCGGTTCCGGCCGCTGTCATTCGCGCCATGCCTAATACCCCGGCGCTGCTCAACGAAGGCATGTCTGTCCTGTGTGCCGGACGCCACGCCACCCCAGAGCATCAACGGCTGGCTGAAGAGATTTTTAGCGCCGTCGGGCGGACGGCCTTTCTTGAAGAAAAACTTATGGACGCCGTCACCGGTCTATCAGGAAGCGGCCCGGCTTACCTTTACGTAGTGCTTGAGGCATTGTCAGAGGCTGGTGTCAAGCTTGGCATTCCGCGCGACATTTCAACCTTGTTGGCAGCGCAGACCATGCTGGGCACGGCCAAGCTCGCGCTTGAAACTGGGCAGCATCCGGCGCTGCTACGCGACAGCGTTACGACACCGGCCGGTTGTACTGTGGATGGGCTACTTGAACTCGAAGAGGGCAAGCTGCGCGTCACGCTTATCAAAGCCGTGGTGCGCGCTGCCGAGCGGGCGCGGGAACTTGTCAACAGCTAAGGCAAACCTTTGCCAATAGAGGCAGTCCGACTAAGCTGATGCCAGCTGGGCGGATTTGCCAATTGACGCAACTTTGGCAAACAGCTATCCTTGCGTCACACCGCTCAAATGTTTGCTCGTAAGTGGGATGCACCACACTCACTATGCAGCACATCCCGAAGCGGATTGAATTCCCATTGAAAAAAAAGGATAGGTGGTAGCATGGCCTGTGACAGAAGGTTGCGTCAAGCCTGGCTGATGGGCAGGAAATCGTCTGCTTTGCAAAGCAGTTGTCCAAAACGACAGTGCTTTGGAAAAGCTCTGGCAAGTGCGATGTTCACACTAGGGATTATCCTCGTCCAGGCTGTTTTACCTGGACTCGCACAATCGGCCAGTACCGGCCAGTTGCGTGGGATTGTTCGCGACCCTCAGGGTGCTGTTGTTGCAGGGGCAACCGTAACCCTCATTGAGCAGGCAACGGGGAGTAAGCGCGAAGTCACAACCAGCAACAATGGTGATTATGCGTTTACCCTGCTTCCGCCTGGGAAATATCGGCTAGAAGTTCGCTCACCCGGTTTTAAGACAAGCGTGGTCGAGAATGTCACCGTCAACATCACCGGTGTGACGACAAACGACGTTGCCCTTGAGATTGGTGAAGCAGCTTCAGAAGTGGTCAATGTTTCGGGCGAAGCGCCACTGATTCAGGCCGACTCAGCCGCGCACGGGCGCGTGGTGGATGAACGCAACATTCGCCAGCTTCCCCTGCCAACCCGTAACTTCCAGCAACTTTTGGCCCTTTCTGCCGGTACGGCGGCCAACATCTTCAACACGGCTGAAGTGGGACGCGGCGATACAGCCATCAACGTCAACGGTCAGCGCACCACAAGTAATTCGGTCATCATCAACGGCATTGATGCTAATTCAATTGGCACGAACTCCTTTGCCAACCTGGCCGTTCCGGCTCCTGACACCTTGCAGGAGTTCATCGTCCAGACGAGCCAGTATGATGCCTCGGCGGGGCGCAATGCTGGCGGGATCGTAGCCGCTATTACAAAGAGCGGCACCAATGAATTTCACGGCAATGCCTACTTCTTCCTGCGTGACCGAGTGCTCAATGCCAACAACTTTTTCCTGAATCGCGGCGGCATTCCACGCCAGGCCAATGACCGCAAGCAATATGGCGGCACTCTTGGCGGGCCGATTGTCAAAAACCGCCTGTTCTTTTTCGGTTCCTACCAGGGAACGCGCGAAACCAACGGCACATCTACCAACAATAGCATTGCACCGTTCAATCCGGCGCCGGATTTGACCGACGACCGCTCGCTGGCAGCCATTCGGGCCATTGCCCTAAGCCGTGCCCCCGGCTTTGCCCCCTTCATCAACTCGGCGGCGTTTGCCAACTCTCCCCAGGTGCGTTTGTTGCAGGCCCGCTATCCCAACGGAGATTTTCTCATTCCCAGCGGCAATGGGCGGACAACTAGCGTCAGAGTCGCCGAGTCTACCTTTCGAGAAGAACAGTTCAATACCAACGGCGACTGGCAAATCAACGACAGCAACCGTGTGTCGGGCAAGTTCTTCTTTGCCAACAACACGGTCAAACAGGGCCTGTTTCGTCAGTTCGGCGGTGGGAACGCCCTGCAGTTGCCGGGCTATCCGGTGGATGCCATCACCAACAACCGCGTCACGGCCGCCTCGTGGACCAGCATTGTCAGTCCGACCCTTGTCAATGAGTTTCGGTTTGGCTATAATCGCCTGATTACTCAGGGGAAACCCACCGAACCATTCCGGGCTGCCGATTTCGGCATTAACTCGCCCAGCGGTGCGCGCTTCCCAGGACTGCCGGGCTTCGTCTTCGCCAACATGTTCTCGTTTGGTCCGGCCACGACCTCTGAAAGCTTCAACACCACCGAAGGCTGGACGTTCAACAACACGCTCTCGCTGACAGCCGGGGCGCATTCGATGAAGTTTGGCGGCGAAGTGCGTCCCTACCGCCAGCGGGTGTTTTTCAATGTCGGCGCGCGGGGACTGCTTCAGTTTACCGGCGGCTTTGCCAATGCAGCGGGACTGGGAGCCTTTGCGGCGCTGGGCATTCCTCCCGGCTCGGTCAACCGCGCACCCCAGTTTTTGCCCACCCTGCCCTTCACCGAGTTTTTGATTACCGGCGTCAATCCGGGGCTGTCATCACTTGCCAATGGTTTGACTGCACCTTTCCTGTCGGTCATCTCGCCGGGCGGGGCCAAACGTGACTTCCGCGCCAACGACTTCACGTTCTTCTTCCAGGACGATTGGAAGGTCAACAGTCGGCTGACCCTCAACCTGGGCGTCCGCTATGACTACTTTGGCCCGTTTTATGAAGTGGACGGGTTGATGGCCACCTTTGATGAAGCTGTAGCGCGGTCGGCTGTTGGCGTCGGGCCCAATGGCGTTTCCAACCTGGCAGGCACCTTTGCCGGCTTCTTTGTGCCGTCCAACAACCGCGTGGGACTGCCGGGCATTACCCGCGACAGCCGGCGTGGCTTTACCGATCCCGACTGGAACAACTTTGCCCCTCGCATTGGGCTAGCGTTTAAGCCGCTGCCTACCGACCGGTTTGTCGTACGGGGTGGTTATGGGGTTTACTACGACCGTTTCAACGCCCGTACCGTCATCAACTCTAGCTTCAGCTTCCCGGTCTTCCCCCTTGTGCCGTTCTTCCCCGCCGTAGCCGGTGGCGGGCTTTCCAACCCCTTTGCTCCCATCCCGACCGCGCAGGCGCCGATTGACACGGGCAATCCGTCGTTTTTCCCCGGCACAAGCTGCACCGGCGCACCCGGACCCAACCGTGGACTTCCCTTCTGCCTGGGCGGACGGCAGGTAGCCGTCCAGGGCATTTACCCCGGACGCTACTTGCGGACGCCTTACGTCCAGCAGTACTCGCTCGGCTTCCAGTGGGAGTTCATCAAGGACACCCAGCTTGAAGTCAGTTACGTCGGCTCCCAGACGCGCAAGCTGCAACGCTTCAAGAATGTCAACCAGCCCTTTGCCCCCGGCGGCACGGTAAGTCCGTTCGGCACGATCCTGTCCCAGATTACCCAGCCAAGCCTGAACTCCTTTTCGGTCACGGTGCAGGAATCGTCGGCTGTAGCGAGCTACAACTCCCTGCAGGCCACGGTGACGCGGCGGCTGTCAAAGGGACTTCAGGCGCTGGTCAGCTACACCTGGGCGCATGCCATTGATGAATACTCCGGCCAGCTTTCGTCGCTGGGAACCAGCGATGTGTCGCCGGATTTTGGCGACCAGGCTACCTTCCGTGGCAACCGCGCCACAGCGGACTTCGACCGGCGGCAGCGACTCGTGGTGAGCTTCGTCTATGACCTGCCCAAGTTTTACAGAGGTGACAATTTTGCCCTCAAGGCACTGGTCAATGACTGGCAGCTTTCCGGTGTTTCAATTGTCCAAACCGGACTACCCTTTACGATTGCCAGCAGTACCGGTCTGAGTGATGGTGCACGCGCCTCGTATGCCCCAGGCGGACAAGGTAACGGAAGGCTCTCGGGAGATGTACGCCGGCGCCTTGACCGTTACTTTGATACCAGCCGGTTCATTTCTTCTACCGGTGTTGGTAACTTTGGCACGGTTGGGCGCAACACCCTGCGTGGGCCGGCCCAGTGCAACACAGACTTTTCCGTGGTGAAGTTTCTCGTGTTTCGCGAGCGGTACCGAGCCGAGTTTCGGACGGAGTTCTTCAACATCTTCAACCAGACGAACTTTGCCAATCCCGGCAACGTAGTGGGAACGCCCAACTTCGGGCGCATTCTGGAAACCACCACTGGGCCACGCATCGTGCAGCTCGCCTTCAAATTCGCCTTCTAACGGGCCATAGGGACAGTGGCAGCAGGAAAAGCTAGCCCGGCACGGGGGTTCCAACCGTGCCGGGCGCGCTGGGCTGATGGGCGGTGCGCTCTGCTTCGAGTTGACCTTTGACATAAAAGATAATGCCTAGCACAAGTAGGGTCGTTGCCGTGCTCTCGATGGACACGGTCAAAGCAGCTAGCCCAAGTGATACGCCGTCAAGAATGTCCAATGGCACGTCAAACCACCGCTGCGCAAGGCCGGCCGTCAGTTTGGCCAGAGCCAGAAAGACTAAGCCGGAAACGAGCGTTCCGAAGCAGAACTGGATGACCTGCCGCCAGTTGCCGGCAAACCGGCCGTCGAAGTTACCATGCGTTACCGTGCCGGTATGAGGACGGAAAAGATTGGACACCACACCGATGAGATTCCCCAACGTCAGGGAAACCGCCAGATAGATCGCAAACCAAACTAGGAACGCTTGAACATCCACAGTGAATGTCCACCGAGGATGTGCAATGGCAAAGGCCGTCAGGCACATGAAGAAGTAGGCAATCGCCCAAAAGCCGGTGAACACTGAAAAACGCGCCACAATCTCGCCAAGCTTGGCTGTGGACATAGGTGAAGTCATACGCCTTTACCTACCTTTGAGAGATGATAAGCTAGGGGGCGGGACGATTATGCGGGCCGACCTGCACAGCCAAGCGTGATACACCATACGGCTGGCGGAGATTGTTCCGGGAGTGGCTTGTTTCTAGCCCAGCTTTCAAACACAATAGGCTAGTACCCAAGTGCAGTTGACTTTGGTGTGCCAGGATCATTTTCCTGGTTGAGAGGTGTCTTATGAGCAACGGAACTGGCATGCTCGGCAGGTTTTTTGGCTCGAAACTGGAAAGCAACCGCGATGAGCGCGATCGCCGCTCTCATCACGAAGAACGGCAGCACGAATCACCACGTCCACCGGAAGAAGATGTCCCACCTCACCTACGTAGCTTTGAGTCCATTTACCGCAGTGCGCGCATCCCGGTCTCGCCATGTGGGGTCGAAGAGCTAGAAAAGATGCTTGCTAACCCCATTATTGCCAATGCACCACCGGAAACTCGCGTCATTGCCCTCAAATTTGCGCTTGATCGCGAAGGGCACACGATTGAGGAGCCAAAAAATGACGCAGCTCGCAAAGTCAAAGCGCTTGATGCCTACTACGCAACGCTACTTCAGCGAGCCTCCAACCTTGAACGCCGAAATGCCGAGCGCTTCAAGGAAATGGAAGAGGAGCGACTCGAATTTATCCGGCGGCAGGAAGAAGAAAAAGAGCGTTTGGTTCAGGAAGCTCAGGAAGCAGAACGTCAGGCACGGGAATTTGAGGTGCGACTCAATGCAGAGCGACAGCGCCTGTCAGAACTACTGCGGCCTTTCGTCGGGGAGCTAGACTTCAATGAAGTTGACTTAGACTCGGCTCTTTCCGATATGCCACCTACCCAAGCCTCAGCCAACAATCCACCTCCGGTTATGGTTGATCCGAGTGTCCGCTGAAAAAGTGGCTTCTCTGTACGCTGTCTAACCCCAGCGTACCTTACGTATGTCCTCCTTCCTGCGCGGTGCAAGCTACCCTTGGCGTGCTGCCCAGTTGCTTGTCTGCCAACCGTCGCTTTGGCGCTACGTTGCGATTCCGGTTGCACTCAACCTTCTGGTTGGGATTGTTCTGTATGTGACCTTGTTACTGGCTGGCTTTCACCTGCTTGACACCGTTGTGGAAAGCTGGCCCATGTGGATGGCCTGGCTGCTGCGCGGCCTGCTATCCATCGTGCTCTTTGTCACGCTGGCTTACGCGCTCGTGCGCTTTGGGGTGGTGCTTGGAGCGCCGTTTTATAACCGCCTGTCTGAATTGCTGGAAGAACGCATGTGTGGGACGGCACCAGCTTCCCCACCCATGACCCTAGCCGGTATTGCCCGTGATCTAGGGCGAGCCATTTCCTTTGAACTCAAAAAACTGCTGCTTGCCCTGACCATTGGTCTCTTCCTGCTCCTGCTTCATCTCATTCCGGGTGTCGGTTCGGTTCTGGCCCTTCTGGGAGGCCTGTCTCTAGGTGCTACTTTGTCCTGCCTTGATTTTTTCGATCCGCCACTTGAGCGGCGGAAGCTGTCATTTTGGGCTAAACTCAACTTTATTCGCCGCCACTTTCCGGCTAGCGTCGGCTTTGGTTTGGTCTGTCTGGGCCTGGTCAGTCTTCCTTTACTCAACCTTTTGACCGTACCGGTCTGCATTGCGGCAGGGACGATCTTTTTCTGCGAGATAACCACCAAGTCATCTATGTGAAGGCGTAACGGACTCAATTCAAAGGATACTCGCCTGGGTTTCATGAGAACGCTTGCAGAAGATTTGCCGCCTTTTTCTAAACAACTTTCTAAACAACTGACTGTCTCGACATTGTTCCTATTCCCAGGCAAAATGGCGGTTATTGTAGGAGTTTTTCTCCCAACCTGTCTCCATAAAAGAAACGATTACCCTTATGAGTGCCCTGGACTCATTGCCCCCCGATCCGTCGCATTGGCGCTTCCTAAAACGCCGGTGCGGGTCATTGGTATTGATCTTGGTACGACTAATTCCGCCTTGGCAGAAATTCTCTGGTCGCCCGATGCCAAGGAGGTCTCGCTCGCCCGCTGCCTCGAAGTCGAACAGCCTACAACCACTGGCCCTTACATTCACGTCCTCGTACCGTCAGTAGTGGCCATCCATGCAAACAACGTCCTCGTGGGCGAAGGGGCAAAGCGGCTCCGGGCAAACACCTCACTTCGCAGAAACAAGGATATTTTCTACGAGTGCAAAAATGACATCGGCACCCGGCGTACCTATCACCTGGCCCCGGAGGGGTTTCGCTCGGCGGCTGAAATTGCCAGGAAGGTGCTGGCTTTTCTCAAGGCGGCGGCTCAGGAAAGCAACTCCATCCCGCCCACACGCACGGTAGTGACCGTTCCGGCTTCGTTTCAGATAGCCCAGCGAAGAGATTACGCTCCGCGCGGCTGAGATGGCCGGGCTAAAGATTGCCGGGGGCGACCTGCTCGATGAGCCAGTGGCTGCATTTCTCGATTACTTGATCTCTCATCAAGCTGACATCTTCAGCGCTGCTACCGGTACCAGCAATCTGGTTGTGTTTGATTTTGGCGGTGGTACATGCGATGTAGCCGTATTCCGCTTCAATCCCAAAGGGCCGTCCGGCAGCATGGAGATTTCGCCCCTGTCGGTATCACGCTACCACCGGCTAGGGGGTGGTGATATTGATACAGCTATCGTGCATCAAGTTCTAATTCCGCAAGTTCTAAAGCAGGCCGGTTTGTCCGACACTGACCTGTCTTACGAAGACCGCAAGCTGTACATCGAACCTGCTCTGTTGAGCGTGGCAGAATCGCTCAAAATTGGCCTGTGCATGGAGATCAGCCGCCTTCAGGGTTTTGGCAAGTACCAGAGCGCCGCCAAAACAGACGTGGTCAAAACCCAGCCTGGCATCTATCCCTGCCCATGTCCCGGTCGCGACCTAAAGCTGGAATCACCACGCTTGACGGCTGAGCAGTTTGAAACGGTTTTAGAGCCGTTTCTAGACACCGAACTGCTGTACGCGAAGGAAACGGAATACCAGTTGACCTGCTCGATTTTCGCGCCCCTTCAGGATGCCCTGGAACGGGCCGGGCTAAGGCCTTCGGAAGTCAACCTCTGTCTGCTGGTCGGCGGCAGTAGCCTCATCCCGCAGGTCAAGACCGCTGTAGCGCAGTATTTCCGCGCTGCCAAGGTACTCCCTATGAAGACCGCGAATCTAACCAGGTCGCCGTAGCGCGTGGCGCTGCCTATCATGCGCTGGCGCTGGCGCTGTTCAATCGCAGCCTGATTCAGCCGGTTGCGTCGGATGCCATCGCCATCCGCACTACGTCAGGTCCTTTGACCATCGTGCCGCGTGGCGCCCAGCTTCCCTTTCCGGGCCCGGACAAGTTTGGTGAGCACCTTTCCCTAGCCGTGCCCAAAACCGCCATCGTCGGCTCGGTGACACTGCGCGTCGAGATTGTAGCAGGCACAGAAGCGCGGCCCATCTTCGTTGGACTGTGGGACATCCACGGGCCGGTGAAAGCCGGTGAACCGCTGCGGCTCCGGTTCCACTACGACGAAAACCAGGTCATGCACCTTGAACTCACGCTGCGCGATCAGCCGGATGCCCGACCCTTTACATGCACGATTGAGAACCCGCTGACCAACGTCGTCAATCCCATCCCATCCGCCAGCGCATTGACGAGACCGAAGAAGACCTCCGCACGGGCAAGATACCTGGGCACCGGGTGCCGGAAGTGCTGGTCAGCCTGGCCGACGACTACTACGAACTGGGCCAGATAGACAAATCCATCTTCTACCTCCAGCGGGCACTCCAGCAGAAAGGGCGTCCTGATGCCGACATCCTGAACCAGCTTGGCATCTGCTACGGAGAAAAGGGCGACTGGGCACGCCAAGAAAAGGCGTACCGGGAAGCCTTTGCGGCCGACCCACACGACCCGGCGCCGCTGTTCAATCTGGCGCTGTCACAGTTCCGGCGCAAACAGTTCAGCCAGGCCGCAGACACCATCCAAACTGCGCTGGAGCGGGAGGGTAAAGGGCCGTACTTCGTTCTGGCGGCGCAAATCTACCAGAAGCTCAACCGCCATCAGGACGTCAATTCAGCCCTGAAGGAAGCCTTCGAGCACTTTGACCCCCTGCCAACTCTGGACGACTGGGAACTGAACTGGTATTGCAAAGCGGCGCTGATGGCCGGCGATGAAGACCTTATCAGACAGGTAGGGGCGGAGCAGATGCGGCGCAAACGGCGTCAGGCCACGCGCCAGAGCATCAGTGAGGACGGTGACGAAGGAGACCTGCCGGAAATCCTGCCGACGCTACAGAAGCGATGAGCACCTGGTTGTTGCCGCGCAGCGAATTGACCTCCGAACAGCTCCGGGCGGTTGAACTCAGTCCCCTGTCCCATCAGGTCATCTTCGGTGCGCCCGGCTCAGGCAAAACGCAGATTCTGCTCCACCGGGCGGCGTTCCTGCGCAACCACCTTGGTACGAAGCCCAACTGCTTTCGTATTTTCGTTTACACCAACGTCCTCAAGCATTACATCCGCTCGGCGCTCGCCCTGCTGAACCTGCCTGAAGATGCGGTCACGACGTACGATGACTGGTGCCGGGTGTTTTACGAGAAGCACATTGGTGACGAGTTGCCCTGGGATATTCGCGCCCGGCGGCCGGACTTTGACTGCATCCGCCAGAATGTGCGGGCATATATCGTTTCCGGTGCTGTACCGCTGCCGTTGTACGACTTTGTCCTGGTGGACGAAGCCCAGGACCTCAGCGTGGACACCTTTGACACCATCTGCCGCATTGCCCGGCATGTCACCATCTGCCTGGACAACAAGCAGCAGATTTACGAGCGCGGCTCCAGCGAAGCTGAAATCCTTGCCAGGTTTGGTCTGCGCCGCCGCAACCTTTCCCTGCTGGATGCCTACCGCTGTTCGCCGTTCGTCGCTAGGCTGGCAGCGCAGTTCATTCCTGATTCACAGGATGCCCGGGAATATCTCAACCAGGTGCGAACATCGCAGACCGGACGCCAGATGCCTCTTCTGTTCAAGGGAGCTACTTTTGATGAAGAGCGGAACCGCCTAGTTGAAGTGTTGCGGGAACGGCTGCTGATCGATCAGCGCATTGCCGTGCTGTTTCCGCTGCGGCGGCAGGTCTTCGAGTTTGCCAACGAGTTGAGACGGGCCGGGATTGAGGTTGAGACGCAAGAAAACCTAGACTTCAGCAGCAGCCGCCCAAAACTCATCACCTACGCCAGCGCCAAGGGATTGACCTTTGACTCCGTTCTGCTGCCGCGCCTCGTCCCGGAGTCATTTCCCCGCATGTCGCATGAGCGCATGCAGCGGCTTCTTTTTGTGGCCATCACCCGCGCTACGAACTGGGTTTACCTCAGCACGAATGAGGGCAACGAACTACCACTGCTGCAAGCCCTTCAACCGCTCGTTGCCGAGCGGGTGCTGACGATCCAATCGGCCAGCGCCACTAGCGCCACCACCCCGCTCGTTTTGCCCCCAGACTCTAAAACGTCAGCAACGACCGACCTTGACTTTCTCTGATGGCGCCGGGATTGACCAGCCAGCGGCGCAGTCAAGGCAAAGGATTTCGGGCTGGCGTGTGCCGTATCAAGCCACTTGCCAGCCCGTGAATCTGTGGCTTCTATGTTTTTGGTTTTCATGCCGGTTGCACGTGCAACTGGCAGTCCGTTAGTTCATCAGTTTCGGTGCGCAATTTTGCGCACAATCCGGCAGTAACGATTCGGGGTGTAGTTGGGTCCCTCATGACTACACCAGCGGGCCACCCCATGAGCCAATTTATAGGTCTCCCAATACTCGTCCTTCGTAAGTCCCTCCGCATAGGAGTTATCCCAAGTATAGGGATTGTTATCAACCTGAATCAGGTCTTCATCGCTCTTTCCGCTGACCCACTAGCCGATCCGGGCCGGGGTACCGGTTGAAAGCAACGCCTTTGTCACAACAAGCCGCCTACCACACTTTTTGCTGCCAATGACTCTGAGCTTCAAACCTCTTCTCCAAAGGAAGTGGTCGCTGCTCAAAGCAGCGCCAGTTATGTGCTTTGGCGCCCCAGCAAGTTTCAGTTTTTCCTTAGTGCCACGCAACCTCAAGCTGCCGGATCAGCCTGTATCGCCAATTCATTTGTGCTTCCAGCCGGTAAGCCAACTGGCTTAGTATGTCTTGCATATGCCCAAATATCTGAAAGGAAAGGGTTGGACTGTTGCTATGAAAACCATTCGTATTGCTTGTGGGCAGGGTTTCTGGGGCGACTGGCTAGAAGCGCCGGTGCGACTTATCGAAGGCGGCCCGGTGGATTACCTCGTGCTCGACTACTTGGCTGAAGTCACTATGTCCATCATGCAAAAGCAGAAGTCACGGAATCCAAAGGCCGGCTTTGCTACTGACTTTGTCGCCCTGATGGACCGTATTCTGCCACAGGTTGTGGCGAAAAACGTGCGTGTTATTGCCAACGCCGGGGGCGTCAACCCACATGCCTGCGCTGAGGCCGTGCGGATGGTGGCAGCCAAGCACGGACTGACGAGCCAACTGCGAATTGGCATCGTTGCCGGAGATGACATTCTGGGACGGATTGATGAGCTTATGGCGGCTGGTCACACCTTTGAAAATCTCGACACCGGCGAGCCGTTGGCAAACGTCCGTGATCGTCTCCAGAGTGCCAATGTTTATTTTGGTGCCCAGCCCATCGTTGAAGCCCTCCGTCAGGGCGCACATGTCATCATCACCGGGCGCTGCACGGATACCGGCCTAGCACTTGCGCCCTGCATCTATGAGTTTGGATGGGCAACAGATGACTGGCACCGCCTTGCTGCCGGAACAATCGCCGGACACATCATTGAGTGCGGCGCGCAATGTACTGGCGGTAACTCGCTTGTGGACTGGGAAACTACCCCGGACTACGCCAACATCGGTTTCCCCATCGTCGAGATGCACGAAGATGGCACTTTTGTCGTTACCAAACATCCTAACACTGGCGGGCGCGTCACCGTGGCCACGGTCAAAGAACAGCTTGTTTACGAAATGGGTGACCCGACGAATTACATCACGCCGGACTGTATTGCCGACTTTACAACAATCCAGCTTGCCCAAGCAGACACCGATCGCGTCCGAGTTTGGGGCATTCAGGGGCGTCCGGCCACAGAGTTTTACAAGGTCTCGGCCAGTTACTTTGCCGGATACAAGGCCGTGGGCAGTCTCATCTATGCGTGGCCAGATGCCTACGCCAAAGCCCGCCGCGCCGATGCCATGCTGCGCCAACGGTTGCACGATCTGGGGCTGCACTTCGACGAAATTTGGACAGAGTATGTTGGCGTTGGGGGATGCCATGGTTTGCAACTATCTGGGGAACCACCCCGTGATTTGCCAGAAGTTGTTCTGCGGGTTGCCGTCCGTTCCTCAGACCAGGCCAGCGTCGAGCGATTCACTAAAGAGCTTGCCCCACTAGCCCTCAACGGGCCGCCTACAGTTACGGGCTTTGGCTCCGGGCGGCCAAAGGTCGAGGAAGTTGTTGCCTACTTCCCGACCCTCATTCCCAAAGCGGTCGTTACACCTGACGTCCAACTGATTGCAAATGGGTAACCTTCCCCTGACCGGTATCCTGACGTTGGATGATGTCCAGCCCGGCCATTTCCCTAGCTTTCAGATATTGGGGAAAACCTCGGAATTTTTTTGAACCTCAGGAACCTCTCCGTCGTTACACAGGATGTCGAAAGACAACTGTATGGGACGAACCAGAAGGTTCGCCCATACTACCATCTTTGGAAAGTTTATACGGGAGTTTCCTATGCGTTTCTTCGGAAAGACATTCGTTCTCGGTCTCACCTTAACAGCTCTGCTTGGCGTCTCCGCACTGGCAGGCGAAGTGATCAAAACCCTGACGCTCAACCGTGATGTGTCGGTCAACGGCACTGTCGTGAAAAAGGGCACCTACAAGGTGAAGATCAACAAGGAAACTGGCGAAATGACAATCCTCAACGGCAAGGAAGTCATTGCCAGAACAACAGTTAGCCTCACGATGGACGAGCGTAAGGCGAATGGTGATGAAATTGCTCTCACCCAGAATGGCGATACCAATGTGCTGAAGAGCATCAAGTTTGATGGTTCACGTGAACGCTTCAATGTGGTTAGCGCCCAAGCAGCACCGAACCAGTAAGCTTGGGTAAGATAGAGAAACTTTCTCCTGCCCAATACTTTAACTGCCCGGTATGCCGGGCATTTTTTTTTCTGAAAAGGAGATTTAACAAAACTGCAACGCTTCTCTTTCTAGGACCTAAAGAAACTCATTTCTGAGAAGCTAATTCACGGGCTATCTTGGCTGCAGTTTGAGCATTGCGCTTCAACAGGGCAACATTGACTTCTAGGCTTTTGCCGTCCGTTAGTTCCTGCAATTGGGACAATAAGTAAGGTGTAACAGCAGCTCCCCGAATACCCAGTACCTTAGCGCGTGAAAGCGCTTCCTCGACGGCAGCCTCGACTCCGGGAAGCTCTTTTGGCGGCGGCTGCACCACAACAACTCCCCTTCCACCCCAGCTACGCTCAAGCCGCCACATGCGCACCAATTCGTCCAGACGTTCAAAAGTAAAAACCAGCCGACACCCGCTACGGGCTGTGTAGAAAGCCGGGAATTCTTCACACTGCCATCCCACCACCGGTACGCCGTGGGTTTCCAGCCACTCTAGGGTTGCCGGGATGTCCAAAATGGCTTTGGCTCCGGCGCAGACGACCAACACTGGGTAGCGGGTCAGAGCCGTCATGTCTTCACTGATGTCCCAGCTCTGGGCAGCTCCGCGATGGACTCCCCCAATCCCGCCGGTCGCAACCACCTCAATGCCAGCCATGGCAGCGATTCGCGCCGTTGCTCCGACGGTTGTAGCGCCATTCAGCCCTAAAGCCATAGCTGTTCCCAGATCACGTGCTCCGAGCTTGAGCACTTTTTGTTCGTTCTCTTGGCTACTGCTGCCTTGTCCCGGCTGACGGGCTGCTTCTGCAAACTGGGTTATTAGGTGCCTGTCCATCCCCACCACGACCCGCCCTTCAATCACACCCACTGTGGCTGGCACTGCTCCACCGGCGCGCACCTCGGCCTCGACCGCTAAAGCTGTCTCCACGTTCACCGGATAGGGCAGCCCGTGGGCAATAACGGTACTCTCCAGCGCCACCACAGGCTGCCCCTGTGCCAGCGCCGCCATCACTTCCGCCGAAAGCTCAAGTCCTTCCAAGTTCATCTGGCTTCCCCAACCGCCGCCCGCCGAATGGCCTGTCCCGGACGCGCACCGGTCAGCTTGCCGTCTTGCAAAACAGCCACTCCGCGAACAAACACAGCTTGAATCCCTGTTGGAAAGTGATGCGGGTCGTCGTAGGTGGCATTGTCTCGGATTGTTTGATCATCAAACAGCACTAGGTCGGCAACAAATCCTTCCTGAATCAGACCGCGTCGCCCCAGCCGAAACGTCTGCGCCGGCAGGCTCGTCATCTTGCGCACGGCGTCTTCCAAACGGAGTACCCCTAGCTCGCGTACAAACCGTCCCAGCACCCGTGCATTGTTGCCATAACCACGCGGATGCGGCACACCAAGGCCCAGCTTACGCACACCGGCATCGGACGCCACCATCGTGAACGGCTCGCGCATGATGGTGACCACATCATCTTCCCGCATGGTGTGGTAAATCATCCCAGCACCACCTCGCTCATACATCACCAGGATTTGCTCGACCTGGGCATCCAGACTCTCCGTACCTTGGGCCAGGCGCGTCACTTCAACGAGATTCTTGCCGTTGTAGTCCGCATTCGCACCGTAAAAGGCCACGACAGCGTACCTGAAATCGCTGTAGGTCTTGGCTTTCAGGCTGGCTTTCAGTTCCTGCTTGACTTTTGCTCGCAGGGTGGCCTCCGAAAGGCGATGGAGTGCCGCTTCACGCCCACCGGCCAGCACCCAATCTGGCAACAGGCTTTCCAGCGAAGTCGAGGAAGCTGTGTAGGCATACTGGTCGGCCGTTACTTCTAGCCCCCGAGCACGGGCTGCCCGGATGAGCTCCAGCACGCGATTGGCCTGCCCCCACAGCCGGGGGGTGGCAACCTTAAGATGCGAGATGTTCACTGGCAAACCAGCCCGTTCGCCAATCGCGATAGCTTCTGCAACGGCTTCCAATACACCGTTGCCTTCATTGCGTATGTGGGTTACGTACAACCCACCGGCCGCCGCAACAACTTCTGCTAAAGCAATGATTTCATCCGTTTTGGCGAAGCTCCCCGGAACGTAGATCAGTCCCGTGGAAAGCCCAACTGCGCCATCGTCCATGGCCTTGGCCACAAGACGTTTCATTTCCGCCAGTTCCTCGGCGGTCGGCTCGCGGTTGGCATAGTTCATCACAGCCGCCCGGACCGAGCCGTGTGCAATGAGCGTCGCCAGGTTGACCGTCAACGGCGTTTCTGCGTAGCGCCCCAAAAACGCTCCGACATCCGTCACCGAACTGCCACAGTTTCCGGTCACAAGCGTCGTCACACCCATGCGGATAAAGTTTTCAGCTTCCGGGTAACGGAAGATGTCTTCCACGTGGGCGTGGACATCAATGAAGCCTGGCGCAAGGATATGTCCCCTAGCATCCACAACTGTCTTGGCCCGGCCGGTCAGCTTGCGCCCTATGCGCACAATGTAACCATCTTTGATAGCTACCTCCGCCCGAAACCAAGGGTTGCCCGTGCCGTCCACAACGCGGGCGTTCGTGATGAGCACATCGTAAGCTTCATCAGAAGGTACTGCCGGTGGCGCTTTGGTCATTTCCGCCGGTTTTTGCGCCACAGCCCAGTGACCGGTCACAAAACACCAAATGACCAGCCACCACAGAGGTTGTCGTGACCAGCTCATGCATCCAGCTCAATGGGGAGTTTCCGAATCCGCTTCCCAGTCAGAGCAAACAGGGCATTGCATACGGCCGGTGCTACCGGCGGCAGCGCCGGTTCACCCGCGCCCGACGGAGCCTCACTGCTGGGGATGAGATGAACTTCGACGCGGGGCATTTCGGCCATCCGCAGCAGCGGATAGTCATTGAAATTCGACTGGACGACCCGTCCCTGCTCGACCGTGATCGCGCCGTACAGCGCCGCACTTAGGGCAAAAACGACACTGCCTTCAATCTGCGCTTCAACCTGGCTTGGGTTGACCACCGTACCGACATCCATGGCGCAGACGATCCGGTGAACACGCGGCAGGTCGTCCTCAACGGAAACCTCCGCAACATGGGCGCAAAAGGCCCCAAAGGAAAAATGGGCTGCCACGCCACGGGCGCGTCCTTTGGGCAACGGTTGTCCCCATCCGGCCGCCTTTGCCGCGACTTCCAGCACTCGCTTCAGGCGGGGTGCTTTCCCCAGCCGCGCCAGCCGGAACTCAACTGGATCAGCTTTGGCGGCATGTGCAAGCTCGTCCATCCACGACTCCTGCACGAAAGCGTTCTGCGAATCGAACACCGCGCGCCAGAATCCAATTGGCACGGCAGTGTTGGCGCGGACATACTCGGCTCGAAAATTCGGTAGTTCGTAGAGCGTTGTGGCGATACCGGCCATAGCCCCCGGATCGACGCCTTTGCCCCCATCCGGCTGGCGCTGCCCCCGAATGGACGGGGCCACCAGCCGATGCAGCACGGCCACCGGCTGCCCGTTCTCGTCCAGACCGGCTTTGACTACATGCAGACTAGCCGGACGATACCAGCCGTGTTGCATGTCTTCCTCACGTGTCCACGTCACCTGCACCGGTATGCCGTTGAGCCGCTTGGCTACCTCAACGGCATCTGCCGCATAGTCGGCCTCAATCCGCCGCCCGAAACCGCCGCCGAGCAGGGTAATGTGAATTTTGATACGCTCGGCATCCAGCCCGGTAATACGCCGGGCCTCATCCATGACAAAGTTTGGAAACTGCGTGGGAGCCCAGATTTCACAACCTTCGGCGCTGACCCGCGCTGTACAGTTTTGCGGTTCAAGGGTGGCATGGTGCAGGTACGGGACCTCATAGACGGCCTCAAGCTGCCGCGCCGCCGCTGCAAATGCCCGGTCGAAATCTCCGTCCTGCCGGGCGACATCCCCCGGCAACTTGGATTTCTCAATGAACATGGCACGAATGTCCGCACTGGACAACTTCGCATGGGGCCCATCTTCCCATGTGATGCGGAGTTTTTTCGCACCCTCAAAAGCCGCCCAGGTGTTGGCTGCCACAACCGCCACCCCCCGATCCGTCACAAAGACCCGTTCGACCCCCGGCACACGTTTGGCTTCAGTGTCTTCGACATGCTTGACCTTGCCGCCGAAAACCGGGGGGTGCACCATCGTAGCAAAGCGCATCCCCGGCAGGCGCACATCCATGCCGTAGATGGCTTTGCCGGTGACAATATCCGGGTTGTCGTAGCGCAGCACACGCCGGCCGATAAGCTTGAAATCCTTGGGGTCTTTGAGTTTGACCGTTTTGGGATCAGGTACAGGAAGGTTGGCAGCCTCAGCAACAAGCTCGCCGTAGCTTAGTTTTTTCGTCGCATCCGAAGGGTGGATGACAAAGCCAGCTTCCGTCCGGCAGGCGCTGCTTGGGACATTCCAGCGGCGGGCCGCGGCTTCGACCAGCATGGCGCGCGCAGTAGCGCCGGTTCGCCGCAGCGGCTCCCAAGCTCCCCGCAGGCTGGCGCTGCCGCCGGTGCCCTGAAATCCATAGCGCGATGGGTCAAACGGTGCCGTCTCCACAGTCACCTGCGACCAGTCGGCGTCTAGCTCTTCAGCTACCAGCATGGGCAGGCTGGTACGTACCCCCTGTCCCATCTCGGTCTTGTTGACGGTGATGAGAATGCGCCCATCGGGGCGAATGGTCACAAAGGCATTAGGCGCCAGCACCGGGGCGGTGGAGTCCGCCGCCGCCCGCACCCCGTTCGATTCGACGTGGCAGCCAAGTGTCAAGGCCACCCCGGTCAGCGTCGCCTCGGCCAGAAACTCACGCCGGGAAAGGTTGACAATCATCGTCATGACCGTTTTTCCCCTTTCTGCAACATTGCGGCGCGCCGGACAGCAGCCCGGATACGCTGGTACGTCCCACATCGGCAGAGATTTCCTGCCAGGGCATTGGCAATATCTTCTTCGCTGGGGTCGGGATTTGTCGCTAGCAGAGCTGCTGCGGCCATAATCTGGCCCGGCTGGCAGTAGCCGCACTGGGCGACATCTTCGAGCTTCCAAGCCCGCTGGACAGGATGCGTGCCGTCTGGTGACAGTCCCTCGATGGTTGTGACGCGCTTTCCTTCGACCCGAGACAGCGGCAGCGTGCACGACCGCACGGCAACGCCGTCCAGGTGGACGGTACATGCCCCGCAAAGGCCGGCACCACAGCCGTATTTCGTTCCTGTCAGCCCCAAGACATCGCGCAGCACCCATAGCAGGGGCATTTCAGGCGGCACATCACATGCTTGTTTTCTGCCATTGATTGTTACCGTGATCGGCATACTTAGCACCTCGCTTGATGCAGTCGGCGCGGCAGCACATTGCAACGCATCCCAACGGTGGCTTTTACGCTACTGAATCCAAAAAAACAACGTGAAATGTTTCTGGATAAGCCAAAGACCATTCACCACACTTGAAAACTGTGCTAAGAACCACGTACTGGTTTGGCTTTACAACCACCGTTCCCGCCGACCTTGCCCTTCGTAGCAGCCTGGAAATCTCCCTATGTCAGAACAATCTGTCCCTCCATTCTCCCGTAAACCACCAGTTCAAGTCCCGCCTGAACGGTCAATTCACTTCCCGGAGTCTGATTCAACCTCATTCGGGCAGGCAGGGTCGGCTTGGGGAGAGCAGTTTTCTGGGCCGGGGAGCGTGGGACGCATCAACTACGCCTGGCCGGGTCAAGCAGCCAGTCCCTACGCCGCAGGGTATGCCAGGGTCTCTAAGCCCTGGTGGCAGAAGGTCTCTCGCCGTGGATGGATTATTGGCGGGGCAGCCGCTGGGGCTATCACCATTGGCAGCATTGCGGCTCTTGTCGCCATCTTCGGCGAAGAGGAAATTGATACGGATTCGCTTGAACTCCAGAAAAAGAGCGGCTGGAACATCGGTTCGGAAAACCGTCCGCTGACCTTTAGCGTTCCGACAACGCAACTTGACTCCCGAGACAGCCAGGCGTGGGAGAAGTACCTTGACCCAAACGCCATGCTGGCAGCATTTGAGCCACGCGGCAAGTGGCAGCCGTATTTCGTACCGACTCTCATCCAGTCCCTTCAGGCAGCATCGCTTAGAAGCCAGCTCAAGCCCATCTTTAGCCCAAGCATGAATGCTAGCTACAGCCGCGGACAGGCGCTAGCCGAAGACATTCTTGCCAACGCTACCAACCCCGGTGAAACAGCAATCATCGTAGACCTCATCGGACGCGACAGCATTGCTTACGGGGCCGGGCTGGCCTCGCACGGCCGTCTGATTACAACCTTTGATAACTACCCCCATCCGCTCGGCGTCGTCCCGTCGCATGAAACCTTGGCAGCAATGCTCTACTACGCCGATGAAATTGCTGCTAAGCAGGCTGCTCTTCCGGAAAATGCACCGCCGGTTTTTCTGCTCGATGCCCACCGGCTAAACCCTTACGAAGACCAAGACAATCTGTTCGACAACCGCTACTTAGCCAAGGTCCCACCGGCGGCTAAACTCATTGAAGCTGGGATCAAGCACATCATTTACGTGACGCCGGACAGTTCCCGAACGGTGGAGATGGACGACCTCAACGAGGATTTCGTGGACTACAAGAACGCCGGCATCAGCGTGGCTATCTTGCCGGCCAGCGAGTTTATTCCTGATCCGAACCAAAGCGTGGGCCTCGGCAGTCGTCCCCGATACTACTACGGGGGGCACCCCCTGGGTAGCGTATGGTTCTTCCACTCCTACCCATGCTACGTCCCTTCTCCGATCTATGTCAGCCGCACCCCTTACTACCGTAGCATCACGCCAGCAACAAACCCTATGGCCTCGCGTGTGCCAAGTTACACGCCAACCCCACGTCCGACCATGTTTTCATCCGCACGGGTCGGGGGGGTGCGGGGTGTCGGACGCAGCAAGCCAAGCGGGTTTGGGCGCACTACAGTGCGGGTTGGCTCCGGCGGACGCATCACCGGCACTCGCGCCGGTCGCTCTGGCTCGTTTGGGCGCAGCGGCTCTGGCTTTGGATAATGAAGCCCTAGAACCTGTCCATGGCTGTCCTGTCTTCTACGTAGGCTAATCGGATGACAGCACCAACCAACGAACTTTTTCTTCAGAGTGATGGGAAACACGGCGTTTGTGTAGATGCGACCGGTGCGCCGAGTATGCTGGCGCCAGCGCTATCCGATCTGCTGGCTGCACTGCACGAAGTAGACGAACACCCCCAAGATTGCCTGCGCCAGATCGGGCGGGACTGGGGCGAACGGATGGTTGCACGCTTTCCCATGCTCCTTGCTGAGCGTACCGGACAGACGCTTCCCCTGGCACAGTCGCCTGTTCAACCCTTTCTCGAGCTTTGCTGCGACTACTTACATGCGCATGGGTTTGGGCGGTGCGATTTTGTCACCCAGGAACCGACCCTGAATATCTACATCCATGACGGGCAACCCGCTGCTCTCCCGCTTCTGGCAGGCTTTTTTGAAGCCCTCATCTCCACGGTTGCCAACCTGCCGGTGCAGTGCCGGCCAGTCATGGAAAATGGCCATCATCTGCGCCTGGAAGTCTTCCAGCCGGCCGATGCCCTTGAAAACTGACCTGTTGACCGTGGGCGTTTCTGCCTTATACTACCTAGCATGGTGCGTGTGTTCCGTTCCCGTTGGTCAGTTCTGGTAACAATGCTGGCGCTGTCAGCGGTATGCGTGACACCGCTGGCCTGCGTACTCAACTGCTTGCTCGGCGGCTGCACGCATGCGGTCCAAGCGCAGACCCAACTGACAACGACGGCCCACGTTACCCTCTCCATCGGCGGTGCAGCAACCATAACGACACCGGCCACACCGCCCCCCCTTGCTCCTACCCTGGCTGCACCCCGGTCAAGACACCACTGCTGCGCGGTCAAAAACATCCGGCGGGAACGGCTTGTGCAGCCAGCAGTGGAAGCATCGGCCCCACCAGCCACCCCAACCTCAGTTTCTCTCGCCGGGCGGTCAACGCTTCCTTTGGGGACAAATGGGCTGACAACCGGAAGCATGGTGGCTACCGTTGGCGCTGATGATGCGCGTTGCCGTTGCCATCATGCTGCAACGCCAGACCGGTTTACGGTCGCGCCAGCTTTCACCTTCGAGGCGCCGCTGGCACCACCACCCTGCACACCGGTTCGACTTCCTATTGCCCGGCGGTTTTCTGGTTTCCAGCCACCAGCAGTCGTGGCGTATCAGCCTTCCCGCCGGGAAACCTATCTCAGGTGCTGTGTCTTCAGGATTTAGTCTTCGGAAGTGGATTGTCCTTCGCTTTGACGGCTTATGCGCTCCATGCTGAGTGCCTGGACTTCACACCTTCGTTGACACAAAAAGGAGACACATCATGCTGAAAGTTATCGTTCCAGCCCTGTTCCTCATGACCACGTTCTTCGGCGGTGACCTGGCCACGGCCAAGACCCCGAAGGCCACGAAGAAAGCTCCGGCCGCCCGCTGCGCCACCAAGAAGAAAGAAACGGCTTCCTGCTGTTGTGCCAAGCTCAACTGCTGCGCCGATCGGGACTGCGGCATGGGTGCGGACTGCTGTGCGCCCGGCAGCGACTGCTACGTGGATGGGCAGTGCACCGCAGGCAAGAAGGCCGAAAGAGCAGCCCGCTGAAACCGGCTGACACCTTCAACCGAGTCCTTCGTTTTCACCTTGCTTTCCACGCGCGGGGGTTGCCCCCCGCGCGTTTTATCTTGTTGCGCACCTCTTATTACCCTTCTGAGCTAACAAGCGGCAGAAACCGGCCAGAAAGCACCACTAGGTTGAACAAGCTTCCGAGCCAGCAAAGGCCCTGAGGCATTCCTGAAGGTCAGGCGGTAGCGGTGACACAAAATGCATCGGCTGTGCCGATACAGGATGCACGAATGCCAGTTGTGCCGCATGGAGAAACTGCCTTCCCAACCGCTCGACGGCCTGGCGATGGGCCGGATGGCGCAGTTGGCGGTCGCGCCCCAAACCGTAGAGCGGATCGCCCACAACCGGATGCCGGATGTGAGCACAGTGAACCCGAATCTGGTGGGTCCGCCCCGTCTCGATCCGTACCTCAAGCAGAGTCACCGGCCCGAACCGCTGCTGAACCACGTAGTGGGAACGCGCCGGGCGTCCGCTGGGGTCTACCGTCATCTTTATGCGGTGTTTGCGGTCACGGGCAATGGGTGCGTCAATTGTGCCGGCGCCGACGAGATCGCCGTGAACTAAGGCAAGGTAGCTTTTTTCAACGGTTCGGGCGCGAAATTGCTCGGCTAGGTGTTCCAGCGCCGTGTCGGTTTTGGCAATGACCATCAGGCCCGAAGTATCCCGGTCAAGCCGATGTACAATCCCTGGACGCAACGGCTCGGCCCCCGGTCGCTGTTGACCGAAGTAGAACGCCAGGGCATTGGCCAGTGTCCCGCGCATGACGCCTGCTGCCGGGTGGACAACCTGCCCGGCAGGTTTTTCCAGCACCAGGATCGCTTCATCTTCAAACCGAATTGTGAGCGGCAGGTCTTCCGGCACCAGGTCGGTTGTCACTGGAGCTGGAACATCTGCCTCAATTTCATCGCCTGGCTCGACGCGATAACTTGCACGCCGCACTTGGCCGTTGACCCGCACTTCGCCCTCAGCAATGGCCCGCTGGATGCGCGTCCGGCTGACAGCCAGAAACCCGGCCAGAAAAACATCAAGCCGGAGGCCGGCTGCCGTTTCAGGCACCCGACACAGCACCGTTTCAGCAACCGACATGTCTAGGGCGCTGAAAGCAGTAGGGTCTACGTCCATCACGGGAAGCTCAAACCCGGAAGGAGTTTGGCAATCTCATGAAATGTTTTCCGAAGCCAATCGCCAAACTGCTCAGTAGGCCATTCCTCGGGGCAGGGAACATGGTAAACAATGCCATTTGGTGTGGGCCGACACTCCCCGCCCAGAAGCTTTGTACGTTCTTCGCGCAGCCGGGGTGACTCGCCAATTTCGTACAGGTCAACCGATGTAATCAGCGCATAGACCGGCTTACGCTGCAAGATGATGACCAGCGGGAAGGTGCGCTGTGACGCCAGATACCGGAAGGTGAGGTCATAGCGGTGCATGAGCAGATTTTCCTGATTGCTGTGACCCTCGGTGATACGTACACGTTTTGGGTCAAGCTCGTGGACAAACTGCTGCATGACTTTTTTGCGCTCGTTGAACAGCTTGAAATACTGCACAGCGGTGAGCCGTTTGAGGGTGGGAGAAGGCGTCACCACCAACGATGGGACGGCCGACGGCGTCAAAATTCGCCCAACAACGGGTGGCACTTTTGCCGTTCCCCCTTGCGGTGGCTCTGTTGCCTGAGGCAGGGGTGGCAAGCGCGTGCTGCTTTTTTCTAAGTTCAAAATGAATCCGACCTCATCGCCGGCGGTTGTCGCCGAAGGGGGTGTAGATGACTTCGCCGGTTCTACCTCCGTCATGCCCAAAAAGTGTGTTGCTGAAGGATCCACCAGCGCCGTGGACATGGCTTCCGCCTTGGTTGTCACAGGAAGGGGCTCTGCCCCTGGGCGGGATGTAGGCAGAAACGGCACACTGGCTTGAGACTGCCGAATCGCCTCTACTTCGGCCGGAGAAACGACAACCGTTGGGGGGATGAAGGTGTCTGTCACAGCAGGTTTTGGCCCTGCTTCTGTTTGTTCAGGCGGCGCGGCTGCCGGCGACACAATAACGGTCGGAGGAATAACTGGGTTGAGTTCTGGGGGCGGCTTCTGATACTGCGCTTTGAGCGTTGGGGGGTCATCCATCTGGGCGGCCGCTTCCGACCACGCCGCTAAGGGTTTGGATGGCGTCGCGGCTGACAGTCCAGGCGGGCTGGCAGGGCTCGAAGCAAACCGTCTACTGGACGAGGGAGACTCCGCGATGGGAAACTGCGGCGTAAAAAGCTGCGCCTGCTCCTGTTCGCTCATCCGGGCAGTCAATTCCGCATCTACTGGCGCAGCCGCCGGCTCTGGAATCGGCACCAAAGGCAATCCGTGATACGGGCAAAACCGCTTGCCATCATCCCATGGGGTTTCGCACTTTGGACAGGCTTTCATAGCGGCGTCTGCTCTCTTCCGGCTCTACCTGTTTTTGGACAAGATGCCCTCTGGTCCCAATGTTCAGCGAGCGGGTATTTTCCCTAGAGTTACATCCAGCGGCGGGTGATCCGGCACAAGGTCGCAAAGATAACGCTCAACGACTCGACCCGTGCCGTCAATCAAAAATTGCGCCGGGAGAGGCACTCCCAAAGCTGCTCCTGTGCCATAGCCCTTGAAGACCACCCACTCCGGGTCGCTCAGCAACGGGTAAGGAAGCGCCAAATCTTCGGCAATGAGCTTCGATGTTGGTACATCCGTTGTGGTCACCACCACCACTTCAGCGCCTCGTTCCTGAAAAGCCGGGTACTGTTCACGCAACTCGACCAGTCGCGGATAGCAGAACGGTCAGATAAAGCCCCGGTCCACGATACGGGTCAGGTAAAGCAAACACCACCGCGGCGCTACTGCCGACAGCGTAAAGGGCTGCCCGTGAATATCGGGGAGCGTAAAGTCCGGCGCCAGTTGCCCAAGCTCAACAATCGGTCGGCTGGGATAGGGAATAAAGTTGCCTTTGAAAGGCAGCTCCAGCAGTTTGAGTAGGTTCATCGCCGTCTCCTCGCACGGTTACTCGTTATTGCCACTTTCGGGATGAAAGCCGCGGGTCTTTTTATTTTTGTAAGCTTCGCCGTACAGCTTCAACCGCTCCCGAATCCCCTTCAAGCGCTCACCATAGTTTGGGTAGCGCCGGATAAGCTTTTCGAGGTTGACCATGTACCATGGCCCAAAAAACTCGCGCAGTTCGGGCAAGAATGGCTCTAGCTTGGCAAACACGGCAAAACACTCCGTGTTGGTGTCAAAAAATAGGGCTTCGTCCAGTGCGCCGTGATTGACCAACGCAGCAGCCATATCCCAGTATGTTGTCACCTGTCGCCAGTAAGCGCCATGGACAGGGTTGCGTTTGTCAAACAGTAAGTCCTTGATGTCTTGGGCGGATTCTGGGAAAAACTTGAAAGCCACAAAGTCCCGCGCTTCACGCATGACCGGCTCGCGGCGTAGCTCGTACAGCTTCAGAATCAGTTGTGCGTCTTCATAAGTTGCCATCTGGCAGAAGCCTCGTTTTGTAGAGAGAGGAAATTGCAGGTGTCAGCAGCACATCTAGCATAGCATGTGTAGAAACGCTGTCGGCTGCCCTACTGCGCCTGACATGCGCACGCCTAAGGCAACAAGCAAATGACTCGTGGAGGGGCGAGCGTCCCAAAGTTGTGCGCGAAAAGGTGATCCAGGCACCCATTAGGCAGGCATTGGGCGAACGGTTGCGGCCGCACTGGCGGCGCGTGGCGTCGGCGCCGTGGAATCGCGGTACTGCAATTCGTACAACCGGCGGTAAATCCCATCCGCGCGTGCCACGAGTTCCTGATGCGTCCCCATTTCACGAATCTCCCCTCGATGCAGCACAATAATGTTGTCTGCCCGGCGAACCGTGGAAAGCCGATGGGCAATGACCACGCACGTGCGTCCTGTCAACAGGCGCTCGATTGCCGCCTGGATGAGTGCCTCGGTTTCACTGTCAATACTCGCCGTGGCTTCGTCGAGAATCAGAATCCGTGGATCAAACACCAGCGCCCGTGCCAGCGCCAGAAGCTGCTTCTGGCCGACCGATAGCGTTGCACCCCGTTCCTTGACCTCCGCCTGGTATCCGCCGGGCAAACGTCGAATGAAAGCATCCGCCTGCACTTCCTGCGCAGCCGCCACCAGCCGATCTTCAGAAATGTCTGTGGCACCCAGCCGGAGGTTGTCTGCAATTGTACCGGCAAACAGCGTCGGGTCCTGTAGCACTACTCCAAAGTAGCGGCGGAGTTCAGCCAAGTCGAACTCCCGCACATCCACCCCGTCAATCAAAATCTGCCCGCGCTGCACATCGTAAAAACGCATCAGCAGACTCGTGATGGAGGTCTTTCCGGCACCTGTCGCTCCAACGAGCGCCACGGTCTGCCCCGGGGCAACGCGAAACGAAACGTCCCGCAAAACCCAGTTCTCACCCTTGTAGGCAAACCACACATTCCGAAACTCGATTTCGCCACGCTTGACAGCCGGCCTTTTGGGCGCTGGCGGAGAAGTGATAACCAGCGGCTCGTCCAGCACCTTGAAGACCCGCTCGGCAGCCGCCATGGCTGCTTGGAGAATGTTGTATTTTTCACTGATGTCCTGGATTGGCTCGTAAAACCGCTGCATTGCCTGGATGAAAAAGACCAACGCACCCAGCGAGAGCGTTTCGCTTAGGACCTGCCTGCCACCGTACCAAATCACCAGTGCTACACCTAAGTTACTGACAAAGCCAACGGCCGGATAAAACACGGCATAGTAAAAAATCGTCTCGATGTTGACCCGGCGGTGCGCGTCATTGATGGCTTCAAACGCCTGCCATTCGCGGGCTTCACGATTGAATAACTGTACGGTTGCCATGCCCGAAAGATGTTCTTGCAAGAAGGCATTGATACGGGCCAGGCGCATACGCACTTCACGGTACGTACGAGTGGCATGGTACCGAAACCAAGCCGTGATGGCCACCAGCAACGGAACCACCACCAAACTCAACAGAGCCAGCTTCCAGTTGATCAGGAAAAGAAAAACAAGCAGCCCAACCAGCACAACGACATCGCTCAACAAAGTGACAAAGCCGGAAGTGAACAGCTCATTGAGCGCGTCCACGTCTGAGGTCAGGCGAGTCGTCATCCGCCCAATCGGCGTCCGGTCGTAGTAACTCAATGGCAACCGCTGAAACTTGGCAAACAGCTCCCGGCGTAGGTCATACATCACAAACTGCCCTGTGCCGTTCAAAAGTAATGTTTGCCAGTAAGTGAGCCCAAAAACGACCAGCATCAAGCCTAGGTATAGGCTGCCGATAACGGCTACTCCATCCATTGGCGACGGACGCCCCCCCAGCAACTCGAAGGCAGTCGCCAACATGCGCGAGAATACTCCGAGCCGTTCGGGTGGTGGCGGTGACAAAAATAGATCAACTGCCACCATAGTCAGGTTGAGCGCCATCAGCTCAAAACTAGCCGTTAGGGCAATCAGCGGGATGGCCAACGCAACCCGTCGCCAGTAGGGCTTCAAGTAAGCCAGAAGCCGCCGTGCCAACCGGTGATCGTAGGCTTTCCCGAGAACTTCGTCTTCGGACTGATGCATCAAAAGGCAAACTTACGAAAGGATTTCGATAGACTGCTGGCTTTAGCCCTTTTTGCCCAGGGCTGCCCTAGGGTAGCGAATCTAAACCCTTCATGAACAGGCAAACTGCCACCTTACCCGCCTCCCCTTGAAGCGAGGGCATATTGCCGTGAAACATTGAAAAGTGCGTTTTTCCGTGTATTTTCTCGGTTTTTCCAAGCCGTGCACCGTTTCCAGGCACAGCGGTTTGGTTTAGCTTCCAAGTTACACCAATGCTACAGAAAGGTGCCTCACACCCATGCCCGACCTGCTTGAACTTCGTCCCGTCTACGATGCGCTACTTGAACGGATTATCCACCTGCGGAGGTTTCTTTGACCCGGAAGGCAAACGTCCACAGTTGGAGGTGCTAGAGCAACGCATTGCCGCCCCGGACTTTTGGCACAACCAAGAGCAAGCCCAGAAGCTACTCAAGGAGCGCCGCCGACTGGCCGAAGCCATTGAGACGGCAGCTTTCTATGACCGGGAAATTGCCGATCTGGAAGTACTTCTGGAGTTTGCCGAAACCGACCCGGCTTCTCTCGCCGAGCTGGAACAACGCCTGTACGCTCTCCGGCAAAAGGTCGAAGCCGATGAAATCCAGATGTTGTTGTCGGGACCAAATGATGCCAACAACGCCATTGTCCGGATTCAATCCGGCGCAGGCGGCACCGATGCCCAAGATTGGGCGGAAATGTTACTGCGAATGTACCTGCGGTGGTGCGAACGCCGTGGTTTCAAAACCAGTCTCCTCGATGTCCAGCCGGGCAAGGAAGCCGGCATTGCCTCGGCTGAATTCATCGTGGAAGGCGACTACGCTTACGGCCTGCTTTCGTGTGAAAGTGGGGTCCACCGGCTGGTACGCATCTCACCCTTTTCTTCGGCCGGCACCCGCGAAACTAGCTTCGCTTCGGTTTTTGTCACTCCAGAGGTAGAAGATGACATCGAGATTGAAATCAACGAAAAAGACCTGCGGATCGACACCTACCGTTCCTCTGGAGCCGGCGGCCAGCACGTCAACGTTACGGACTCCGCCGTTCGCATCACCCATCTACCAACCGGCATTGTCGTATCGTGTCAAAACCAGCGGTCACAGCATCAAAACCGCGAAGTGGCCATGAAAGTCCTCAAATCCCGGCTTTACGAACTTGAGCTTGAACGCCGGCGCGCCGAAGCCGCCAAGCTCGAAGCTACCAAGCGGGATATTTCTTTTGGTTCCCAAATCCGCAACTACGTGCTACACCCATACCGTTTAGTCAAAGACACCCGAACCAAACTGGAGCGCAGTGATGTGGACAACGTCCTAGACGGCGATTTGGATGCTTTCATCCGGGAATACCTCGTTGCCAGAAGCCGTCAGCCGGACGGGGTTCTCGTGGCCAGCAACGACGAATGACCTTCCACCACGGTGGTTGGTGCCGATGTGGTAGCCGTATGATGATGAATACAATGACAACAAACGGTCTTCACTCTTCTGTGCCGCCCACAAGGCTGACGTTCTTTCTTCCCTCTCGCCTTGGGGAAGCCATTGGTATTCTGCTCGGGTTGTGTGCCGTGATTGTGGCAACGGCCTTACTTTCATTTCATCCTGATGATGTATCGTGGAGCGTCAGCGCTCCGGCCGGCCCGACGCAGAATGCCATTGGCATTGTTGGAGCCAATCTGGCTGATGTTCTCCTGCAGGGATTAGGCCTGCTGGCCTATGGAGTGCCCCTGCTCTTGGGCTGGCATGCCGTCCAGGTTTTTCGCGGAAAGGCCCTGCTGGTGTCCGCTGAACAGGCAACTGGACTCTGCGGTTTTCTGCTTTCGTTAGCCGGCTTTTTATCGCTGTTTCAGGAATTGCCGTTGTTTTACGACCGCATCCGCTTAGGAGGCTTTATTGGCTTTGCGCTTGAAAAGTGGTTGGAAGCAGGGCTCAATCCGGTCGGCGCCGGCTTGCTTTTGAGTGGCACGGCGGTCCTATCGCTAATGCTGGCGACCCCTTTCTCACCCCGGCGCTGGTTGCTGCAGTGGTGGCAGGAGTCGCCACTTACCCGAATAACGGCATCCGTGCTGGCTGCCCGCACAGGGCAAGCTAACGGCACGTCTTCGCCATCCCTTGCGCACCACCGCACCAAAGCTAACGGTTTGTCGTCTGTTGCCGACAGTATCAGTGACAAAAGCTATGAGGAGCAACGGGTTGCCGAAGCGCTCTACGGAGACGAGGTTCCCGACATTGTCTCTCCGGCCCGGCGGGTGCCCTCTGGGCTGCCATCTCCTGAGCCTGAAGGTCCGCCCCCTTCTGCAGCAACGTCGTTGGCTACGGCGGCATCGGGCTCACCACCACCGGCAGCTTCTTTAGACAGTCCCCCAGAGCGGTCAGCACTGCCTTCCCCGCCCGCCCCTTCAGCACAATCACCGTCACAGCCGCAGGCAGCGCCAGAGCGTGGCACAGTTTCTGAGATTCGGAGACTAGCCCGCGAAGCTATTGAGCGGCGCAACAGTGGGAACAACCCTGTTGTTCGCGATAAAGACCAACCTGGCCTTTCGGCTGAGGTCTCTGCTGCACGCCGCCAGCTCGGTGCAACTGCCCAGCCGGACAGCAGTGCCGAACAGGAAGTGGCCAGAATGGTACAGGCGGTGCACATCGTCCGCCGTCGGTCGTCATTAGCACTACCGGCTTCAGCTACAGCAACTGCTGGACGGCCCGCTTCGGCCGGACACGTGCCTGGCCAACCTCCAGCGGCGACAGGCACGGCAGCAGCCCCTGCCAAAGCCCCCGAAGAGATAGCCTATGCACTGCCATCAGTGGAGATGCTCAATCCGGCGCCCCCCCAAACCAGCCAGTCGGATGAAGAACTCCGTGCGCGAGCCCGCCTACTGGCAGAAAAATGCCGTGAGTTCAATGTCATCGGCGAGATTCTCGAAATCGAGCCGGGTCCGGTGGTCACGACCTTTGGGTTCAAACCCGACCCCGGTGTGAAGTACAGCCGGGTGGCCAGCCTGGTGGATGACCTCTGCCTGGGCCTGCAGGCGGAATCCATTCGCATTGATCGCATCCCCGGCAAGGCAACCATTGGGATTGAAGTCCCCAACACCCACCGTGACACGATTTACTTGCGCGAAATCATCGAATCGGAAGCCTTTCGCCACAATCCCGGACGCCTACCCATCGCGCTTGGCAAAACCATAAATGGCGAACCATACGTCACCGACCTGGCCAGGATGCCCCACCTGCTCATTGCCGGCGCGACGGGCTCGGGCAAGTCCGTCATGATCAACTCGCTCATTTGCTCGATTCTGTTCAAATCCACGGCGCATGACGTGCGGCTCATTTTGGTGGACCCAAAGCGGGTCGAATTGGAACTGTATGCTGGGATTCCCCATCTGCTGACACCTATCATCACCGACCCGAAGCGGGCCGCCAATGCGCTCAACTGGGCGGTGGGTGAAATGGAAAACCGCTACAAGCTGCTGGCCAGCGTCGGCGTACGGAACATCGAAGGCTTCAATCGCGCCGTAACAGAAGCTCCTGATCCAACGCGCTTTCCCGACGGGGTGCCACCGCGCCTGCCCTATATCGTCATTGTCATCGATGAACTGGCTGACCTGATGATGGTGGCTTCCAATGAAGTCGAAATGTCTATTGCCCGGTTAGCGCAGATGGCACGCGCCGTGGGCATCCACCTTGTCATCGCCACGCAGCGGCCTTCCGTGGACGTCATCACCGGACTCATCAAGGCTAACTTTCCGGCGCGAATTTCCTTCCGAGTTTCTTCCAAGGTGGACTCCCGGACCATCCTCGACGCCAACGGCGCCGAACAGTTGCTCGGGCAGGGCGACATGCTGTTTTCTCCCGGCTCTTCCCGGCTCATCCGCATTCACGGAGCGTACGTCAGCGAAGCCGAAATCAACCGCATTACCGACTTTCTCAAGCAGCAAGGCGCGCCGCAATACGACGAAAGCGTACAGATGTCAGAAGAAGAAGTTGAAGCGGCCGAAGCTGGGGTGGGCGAGCGCGACGCCCTCTATGACGAAGCCGTGCGCATTGTCGTCCAGATGGGGAAAGCCTCCACGTCAGTCCTTCAGCGCCGGTTGCGGATTGGTTACGGCCGGGCCGCCGCCATTCTCGACATGATGGAGCGGGAAGGTTTCATTGGCCCGAGTGACGGCAGCCGCCCACGGGTTGTCAAGCAGGCAGCTTATGATTACGTGGAGATGCTCGACGGGCATGCCCTGATGCCCGAAGAATGAGCCTCCAGCCCCAAAGGGGAAACGGCTTGCTTTTCCGTTTCCCCAACCATGGGCCCCGGACAGCATTGCCGACAGTGCCTAAGCCCTAAAGACCCTTTTCAGCCATGAACCGGATCAGGTCGCGCACGCGGCAGCTATAGCCCCACTCGTTGTCGTACCACGACAGCACTTTGACGAGATGACCACCGATGACACGGGTAAAGGAGCCGTCTACGATGGATGAACGGTCATCGCCCCGGTAATCAATCGAAACCAATGGTTCTTCGGAATAGCCCAGAATCCCCTTGAGTGGACCTTCGGCGGCTTCACGCAACGCAGCATTGACACCGGCCTTGTCGGTTGCCTTGGTGACTTCAAACGTCACATCCACGAGAGAGACATTCGGCGTCGGCACGCGCACGGCAATGCCGTCAAATTTGCCCTTGAGTTCCGGCATGACGAGTTCGACGGCCTGTGCCGCACCCGTCTTGGTGGGGATCATCGAAAGAGCCGCGGCCCGCGCCCGGCGCAGGTCCTCGTGTGGCAGATCGAGAATCCGTTGGTCGTTGGTGTAGCTATGCACGGTTGTCATGATGGCTCTTTCAATACCAAAGGCAGCATGGATAACCTTGGCAACCGGTGCGAGGCAGTTTGTCGTGCAAGAAGCATTCGAGACGACATGGTGCTGCGCCGGATCATAAGCTGACTCGTTGACCCCTAGCACGATGGTCAGGTCTTCGTTTTTGGCCGGGGCTGAAATGATGACCTTCTTGACGCTGCCGCGCAGATGACCGACGGCCTTGTCCTTGTTGGTAAACAGTCCCGTGGACTCAACGACGATTTGTGCTCCCGTTGAAGCCCAGTCAATCTCGCTTGGCGTGCGCACCTTGAAGACCCGAATGGGATGCCCATCAATAGCAATGGTGTCCTCGTCCGGTGCGGTTACGGTGTGGTTGGTCAAATTGCCTAAGATGGAATCGTACTTGAGCAAGTGTGCTAGAGTTTTGGCATCGGTCAAATCGTTGACTGCCACAAACTCAATGTCGCTCTGCCCTAGCGCCGTCCGAAGAACATTGCGCCCAATGCGTCCAAACCCATTGATGCCGACTTTGACTGCCATAATGCCTCCGTTTGGGGATGTGAGGAATGAGCGAAGCCTTCGCTCCGTGACGAAACTAACACATCTAGCCGCTGAATGCGGCCCTCCGCCGAGATGTTTATCCGTAGATGGCTGAGTGGGCCTATGGTTGGTAACTTGGCGTGGTGGTTGTTGAGCCTCAATGCCGCAGCAGCGCTTTATATGACTGGAGTGATATGGCTCATCCAGCAGGTACACTATCCGCTGTTTCGCCAGGTTGGGACGGCAACGTTTACCGAGTACCACCACCAGCATGTAGCTGCCATCTTCCCGGTCGTGGCACTGCCCATGCTGGTTGAAGCCATGTGTGCAGTCTGGCTTGCCTTTCAGCCCCCACAAGGGGTTGCCCGGGGCTTGCTCTGGGGTGGACTGGCCTGCGTGGGGTTGGCTTTTGGCGTCACGGGCCTGGTTTCCGTCCCCTGCCATGACCGGCTGGCTGCGGGCTTCAATGAAAGAACCCTCCAGACGCTGGTGGCTACGAACTGGTGGCGTACCATCGCTTGGACGCTCCATGGCGTCCTGAGTCTGGCGGCGCTGGTGCAATTCGGTTGCCAAAAACCGCCGGCCGACTGACGATGCGCGCCATACATCGGGGACGCCCGGACGGACGCTCCCTTACTCCCGTGCCCCTACTCCCGTGAATGAGGAAAAGCGATGCCTTCACCGCAAACGTGGTTCATTACCGGCGTTTCGACCGGTTTCGGTCTGGAACTTGCCAAACTTGCCCTTGAACAGGGCCACACCGTGGCCGGAACGGCACGGCGACCTGCTGACCTGGCCGCCTTTGAAGCACTCGCGCCCGGTCGCGCCCATGCGTTCCATCTCGATTTGACAGAAGCCGGCACCGTGCCGGGGGTCGTTGCCCAGGTCATCGAACGGCTCGGACAGGTGGATGTTGTCGTCAACAATGCCGGCTACGGAACGGCTGGCGCCATCGAGGAAGTCACCGACGAGCAGATTCGTCGTCAGATGGAAGTTAACTTCTTCGGCGCTCTAACCGTGATGCGGGCTTTTTTGCCCCACTTGCGCCGCCAGCGAAGGGGCTGGATTCTAAACATATCTTCGATTGCCGGTGTGCTGGCCAATCCCGGACTGGGACTGTACTGCGCCAGCAAATTTGCCCTTGAAGCCGTTTCAGAAGCACTGGCGAAGGAAGTGGCTCCGCTAGGCATCAAGGTCGTTATCATTGAGCCGGGGCCTTTTCGGACAGACTTTGCCGGACGGTCGCTGGTTGTAGCGCCTTCCATCCCAGACTACGACGCTACGGCCGGCGCCATGCGTCGGTACTTTGAGCAGGTCGATGGGAAGCAGGCCGGTGATCCGGTCAAAGCAGCCCGCGCCATGCTCGAGTTGGTTACCATGGAGAACCCGCCCCTACGGCTGGCGATGGGCAACCGCGCCGTGGACCTCATTCGGAACAAGCTCGAAAGCCAACTGGCCGAACTTGCCCAGTATGAAAGCTGGGCCCGTTCGCTTGACTACGACACATGATGGATCACAGGAGAAACCGCCATGCTTTCAACGTCCGACTTCAAACGTGGGGCCTACATCCTGGTGGACGGTGAGCCGTATGTCATCCTCGACTGGACGGTTCAGACCCCTTCGGCGCGGGGTGTAGCAACGCTTGTCCGTACGCGCGTACGCCACGTTTTGACCCAGGTCGTCTTGGAAAAAACCTTCAAGTCGGGCGACAAGTTTGACGAACCTGACATTGACCAGCGGGAAGTGCAGTTTCTGTATGAATCCGGCGGAGAGTACGTTTTCCTCGACCAGGAAACCTATGAACAGTACACTTTGCCGGCTTCTGCAATGGATCGGCTGCTACCCTATCTGACCGAAAACGCGCAGCTCAAGGCACTGTTTTACGAAGGGAAGCTGGTCAGCGTGGAGCTGCCGCAGTATATGGAGTTTGAGGTCATCGAAACCGAGCCCGGCGTGCGCGGTGACACGGCAGCCGGCAAGGTCCTGAAACCGGCGCGCATCAATACCGGTGCCACTGTCAAGGTACCGCTGTACATCGAAGTCGGAGAACGCATTGTTGTGGACACGACCACAGGCGAGTTTGCCCGCCGCGCCAAGGCTTGACCGATTCCCCTGGTAGTGTGCCTGCTGTGAACTGGCAAGGAACCCGTTGTAAAAAAATGTTTTCCGTCTGGTCAGACAGGCTCGGGCACGCCATACTTTGGTCTTCCTTCGCTCTCACTGAAGCTAAAGGGTAGAGCTTGCTTAGAGTTTACTGCTATCAAGAATGTGCGCAAAAGTGCGCACAGTTCTCTTCCTGCCCCGACGTGTTTTGTTGACCATCGTCGTATCTGACAGGCGTGACTTCCCCGACTACGGCGGGGGCCATCCCCGCCGCAGCGCCGCCATTACTGGTCGGACTCGCCACGGGTAGGGCAGTTACGGTTGCCAGCCGTTTCAGGTTCAGCTTCAGGTTCAGCGCCGCGAGACAGCGGTTGCTGTCCGTTCGGGCCACCGGAATCAGCCTTCCTTCGCGTTCCCAACGCTGCAACGTCTTGACCGAGACACCAAGGAGTTTTGCCGCCTTGCCTGTGCTTATAGTGCTTTCCACAAGCATTATTATCCACTATCGCGTACTATACGGCAAGCTAGAGTCCAACTCCTAGGGTTTCCGCTGTTCACACTCAATGTTCAAATCTACGACACATTCGGTGTTGCTTTGGTTGGTTTTGGGCACTGTCCTACTAACACCAGCGGCGGCGCAATCTGAGCGGCCCGGCGAGGTTCCCCCGGTACGTAGCTATGCCATCGTCAACGCCCGTCTTGTCCCGGTGGCAGGTCCGCCCATTGAACGGGGAACAATTGTTATTCGCAACGGACTTATCCTTGCCGTCGGCGCAGATGTCAAACCCCCGACGGATGCACGTCAACTGGATGGGACGGGCCTAACAGTGTATCCCGGTTTGATTGAAGCGCTGGGGCATCTTGGTTTTCCACCAACGACGACAGCTCCGGCAGCCCCCTCGCCGCCAGGCCCGGCCCGTGCCACACCAGCACCGCCGCCGCCGACCGTGCCAGTCGGTGGCTTACCCAACTCAACACGTCCGGTTGGTTTCTACCCAGAGCTTCTGGCTGCCGAACTTGTCCGCCCAAACGGAGAAGGGCTCGAAGCGGCTCGGCAGGCGGGCTTCACTACGGCGCTGACCATTCCGCGCGATGGCATTGTGCTGGGACGGTCAGCCGTCATTGCTCTGGCGGCTGATTCCCCACGCGAGATGGTCATCCGTACGCCTGTGGCGCTGCATATTGCCTTCCGGGTTGTTTCCAGCAACAGCTACCCCAACTCCCTTATGGGTGTTTTTTCTATGGTGCGGCAGGCGTTTCTTGATGCTCAGCATTACCAGGCGCACTGGGCAGCCTACCGCGCCAACCCCCGCGGACTGAAACGGCCAACTGATGATCCCTCACTTGAAGCCTTGCTTCCGGCACTCAAGCGCGAGCTACCGGTGGTCTTCCATGCCGACACCGAACGCGAAATCATCCGGGCGCTTGACTTTGCCCGCGAATTTAACCTGCGCCCCATTATTGCCGGCGGACGTGAAGCGGAAAAAGTGGTTGACCGTCTGAAAGCAGCCCAGGCAGCCGTCCTGTTATCCCTGAATTTCCCCAAGCGCACCACGGACTTTTCCCCAGAAGCCGACCCAGAGCCGCTTTCGCTACTGCGGGCGCGCCTGGCAGCGCTCAAAACGGCCGCCGAGCTGCATCGCGCAGGTATTCCGTTTGCCTTTCAGACCGGCGGACTGTCTCCATCCGAAGCCTTGTCAAACGTCAAAAAAGCGATTGAAAACGGCTTGCCTGCCGAAGCTGCCATTCGTGCATTGACCTTGTCGCCGGCAGAGATTTTCGGCCTTGCCGACCGGCTCGGGACGCTTGAAGCCGGTAAAGTCGCCAACTTGGTTGCCGTACGGGGAGACCTCTTTGATGCCAAGCGTAAACTGGCCTTTGTCTTCATTGACGGTGCCATGGTCAACCTGCGTGGCTCAAACGTTACGCCCGGCGACATTACCGGCACCTGGGAGACGAAAGATCTGAAGCTTACCTTCAGCCGCGAAAACAACGAACTCAAAGGCAAGGTGCGCGTTGGCGAGGTCGAATTTGACGCGCGCGACATTCGCCTCGGTATTGATGAGGATGCTTCACTATCCACCGTGCGCTTCGTTGCTGACCTGCCATGGCGGGGAGCAACCAAGACAGTGACCTTTACAGGTAAGTACACAAGTGACGAGTTGCGTGGGGTAGTCCTTGTGGACGGACAGGCAGAACCCGAACGCCTGTTCAAACGCACCACCACCCCAAGCACGCCCCCGAGCACTGCGGCAACCGGTAGTGACGCAGAGACGGTATTTGACTTCACCGGCACATGGAACCTCACCGTTTCCTTCGGGTCGCAGAGTCTTCCGGTGACAATGACGCTCCGGCAGGAAGGCCTGAATCTCTCAGGAACGCTGAACCTTGGTCCTGTCGGCACCGTGGAGTTGAGCAATGGGCGTGTCACTGGCAACCGTATGGAGGCCACGGCGCGGGTGGATTTCGGCGGCCGCACCATCGAACTCCAGATCAGCGGTACTGGCAACGGCAACAGCCTTGAAGGAACGGTGTCTTCTCCGCAGGGTACAGCGACGTTTAGCGGCACGCGCCCCCAGTAATGGGGCTGCCAGTCATACAAGCAGCAGAGCACAAGCCAAGCAAATGCGTAGGTCTTGGCTGAAAAAGTTTTTCCCTGGACACTACAACGCCAAGGCGGCAGGACTCGACTTCGAGCCCCAAACACTGCCTGGATTGACCGCTCGGAACCTGATCTAGAAGGCTATCTGTGCTGCCTTCCCAAAGTGGAACATGACACATTCGGGCGGCGCTGCAGTCGTAGCGCGACTTGGGCTATGCCCCCAGGCAGTCAGCCATGAGTTGAGTGAAGCCTACCCGGCCGACATCGAAGAGCTTTACGAACACTGGCGTTTAGGGGGTACTGATTTTGGGAGAGAGTTTTAGCATTCAGCCGGTACGAGCGTTATCGCGCGAAACGCTTGTGAGTAAACGTCACCTCCGGCCCATGGATTTCCATAACCACTCGGCGGCCGGCAAGGAACCGGCGCTCGATGAAAAGACCGTGTCCTTCCTGCGCCGTGTACTTTATGATGAAGTTGTCGCTGCGCAATCGCTGACATTCATCCACGGCTCAGAGCAGGTGACACATCAGGACCTTCCCTACGTTGTGGCACAGATTCCAAGCCATCTGGCTGCTTCCCGGATTGCACTGGAAGTGCACCTAGGTACCGGCTCGCTCGGCTACTTTCCCGGCTCACACCGACTTCCCAAGTTTGACTTTGGGAACGGGATATTTCTGACACCGGAATCACTGCTTTGGGAAGATACCCTCCGGCAACATCTGGAAATGCTGTGTGTTGCAGGTGGCACCCAACAGCAGATTGTTCTGCCTAAGAAAGGTGACCTGCTGCCGTGGCATGTGGCCCTAGCCCGTGGTGGCACATGGGTCAACAACCCTAACACAACGTGCAAATCGTTTGTGACGCCTGACCTATCCGCCATGCGCCTACCTGGGTGCGACCGCCGTGCGCCGGAATGTATCCCGAAGCGTTAGATGTAGAATGGAGACCACATGTACGAAAACCTTTTGCTTCCAGAAGAAGAAAACTCTTTTCGTCGTGGGGATACGGTAGGATGAGTGGCACCTATGCCCAACCATCCGTGTTGTGTGGTCGCAGCCATACCCACATTTGTCGCTTTGCCTGGAGGTCTAACGACGTGATCCGAACCATAACTACTCTATGCTTTGCCTTGGTTTGTACGCTGGTGGCCATACGTGAGACGCTCGCTCAGCAGAAAGCTCCTACACCGACGCTTATCAAAAACGCTACTCTGCTAACGGTCACCAAGGGCACGCTGGAAAACAGTGACCTGCTTATTGAAAACGGCAAGATTGCCAAAATCGGCAAGGGCTTAACAGCTCCGGCCGGAGCGCGGGTCATTGACGCCACGGGGAAGTACGTCCTGCCAGGCATCATTGACTGTCACTCGCACTCCATGCTCGACGCCATCAATGAAGGGTCTCTTTCGGTGACCTCCATGTGCCGCATCCGCGACGTGCTCAACCCGAATGACGTGGACCTGTACCGTGCTTTGGCCGGCGGTGTCACAACGCTGAACCTGCTGCACGGTTCAGCCAATCCGATTGGCGGGCAAAACCAGGTTGTCAAGATCAAGTACGGTCGGCCCATCGAGGAATTCCTGTTCCCTGACGCTCCGCCAGGCATCAAGTTTGCTCTGGGTGAAAACCCCAAGCGCTCGAACTTCCGTTTTCCGGGGCAGGCGCAGCGGTACCCTAACTCACGCATGGGCGTAGAAGAAACCATCCGGGATGCCTTTGTTCGCGCACAGGACTACAAGCGTCAATGGGATGAGTACAACACTGCCAAGGCCCGTGGCGAGAATGTCGTGCCACCCAGGCGCGATTTGCAGCTTGAACCGCTGGTGGAAGTTCTGGAAGGCAAACGCTACGTGCATGCACACTGCTATCGCGCCGAAGAAATCCTGATGCTGATGAACCTAGCTGAGGAGTTCGGCTTCCGGGTACGGACGCTCCAGCACGTACTGGAGGGTTACAAAATTGCCCGCGAGATTGCCAAGCATGGCGCCGGGGCTTCCGCGTTTGCTGATTTCTGGGCCTACAAGGTCGAAGCCTACGATGCCATTCCCCACGATGCAGCGCTGATGACTCGCGCTGGCGTCCTCGTTTCGCTCAACTCAGATGATGATGGGCGTGCACGTCGGCTCAATATGGAAGCGGCGCGTGTTATGAAGTACGGCGACCTGACTGAAGATGAAGCCCTGCGGCTGATTACCATCAATCCGGCGATTCAGTTGGGGATTGACCGGCGGGTTGGCTCACTGGAAGTCGGCAAGGATGCCGATCTGGCCATCTGGACAGCACATCCTTTGAGCGTCTATGCCCGCGTCGAGATGACGTTTATAGACGGCGAGGTGTTCTTTGACCGGCAGGCCGACTTGGCACGACGTGAGGCGCTGGCCAAAGAACGCGCCGAACTCGAAAAGGCTGAAGTCAACCGTCCGCAAAGTGGTGGTTCACCTCCGCCGGTGCCAGCGCCTCGTCGTCCGGCTTACCGATTCGGCGATAACTGCCTGCAGATGACAAAGGAGTAAAAGCAACTATGCCAGCGGTTGGTCAGTCTTGTTGGTTTCGCCTGTTAGTCAGCGTCAACTTCTGCCTTGCCATGGTGGTTGACACCTTTGCCCAGCAGAAGTTGGACATTGCGCCGCGCGTAACCGCTGCCATCCGCGATGCCCGACTGGTTACGGTCAGTGGAGAAACCATCGAGCGCGGCACGTTGGTTATTCGGGAAGGCAAGATTGCTGCTGTCGGTACGGCGGTTTCCATTCCACCGGGGGCGCAGATCATTGATGGCAGGGGGCTGACGGTTTATCCGGGGATGATTGACGCCGCAACCTCGCTGGGTTTGGTTGAAATCCCGGCTGTGGCCGCCACAGTAGACCAGGGTGAAGTCGGCGACTACAACCCCAACGCACGCGCTATCGTTGCCGTCAATCCGCACAGTGCTCATGTGCGCGTCACGCGCTACAACGGCATCACGAGCGTGGCAACAATGCCCGATGGCGGCGTCATCTGCGGGCAGGCAACCTTGATCAATCTCTACGGAACCACGCCCCAGGAAATGGCGGTTGTGCCGTCGTTAGGCCTAGTCATCAACTTCCCACGGCTGAACACCGGTAGTAGTGGACCGTTTGGATTGTTTCGCCAGCCCCCGCCGGCCAACATTGCCGAGGCGATTGCAACGCGCAACCGGCGTGTCGAAGAGCTCCGCCAGGTTATGCGGGAAGCCGCCGATTACGGTCGTGCCAAAGCCGCTGCCGCTGCCGACCCGAACATTCCACGTCCGGCAACAAACGTCGTGTACGAAAGCCTTTTGCCAGCGCTGCGCGGCGAAATGCCTGTATTTTTCCGTGCCGACCGGGCGCAGGATATCCGCGCCGTCCTCGCTTTTGCTGAAGACCTAGGGTTACGTCCCATCATTGTCGGAGGTAATGATGCCTGGATGTGTGCTGCCGAGCTCAAGGCCAAGAACGTCCCGGTCATTCTGACTGGTGTTCTCGATCTGCCCAGCCGGGAAGATGATCCCTACGATGTGCTCTATGAAAATGCGGCCAAGCTGCACCAGTCAGGCGTGAAGTTCTGCATCTCAACGGGCGATACCGGTGCGCACGTCCGCGACCTGCCCTACCACGCAGGGATGGCGGCGGCGTTTGGCCTGAGTCCCCAGGCAGCACTGCGGGCAGTGACGCTTTCGGCAGCCGAAGTGCTGGGCGTTAGCGATCGCCTGGGATCGCTTGATGTGGGAAAAATGGCAAATGTCGTTGTCGCCGATGGCGATTTGCTTGAACCCCGGACGCGCGTCAAATATGCCTTCATTGACGGCCGTCCGGCGCAACTGACGAGCCGCCACACAGAACTCTACGAGCAGTTCAAGGAACGGAAATAGCACCCGTTCCAGTTCGAATATGGCAGGATTTGGGATACGCCGGTGGCGAGGCGTATTCCAAATCCTCCCATCAGGTGGATTCGCGGGACTGAGGGCAGGCATGCTGGAACCCGACGCGAAAGGCAGCATCCATCTGGCTGACAACCTGGACGTGCTGGCGCGCCTGCCGTCGGCTTCGGTGGACCTCATCTACATTGACCCGCCGTTCAATACCGGCCGGGTCCAGCGCCGGACCCAGCTTCGGACGGTACGCTCGGACGAAGGCGACCGGACTGGTTTTCAGGGGCGGCGCTACGCCAGTCAGGTCATCGGCAGCCGGTCTTTTGGCGACGACTTTGACGATTACCTGGCCTTTCTGGCACCGCGTCTGGTAGAAGCACACCGGGTGCTGGCCGCCCACGGTTCGCTGTATTTCCACGTGGACTACCGCGAAGTCCACTACTGCAAAATCCTGCTCGATGGCATCTTCGGGCGGGAGAACTTCCTGAATGAAATCATCTGGGCGTATGACTACGGCGGCCGTCCGCGCCGCCGCTGGCCCGCGAAGCATGACAACATTCTGTTTTACGTCAAAGACTTGGAAAAGTATGTCTTCAACCAAGAGGCTATCGAGCGCATTCCCTACATGGCGCCGGGACTGGTTGGCCCGGAGAAGGCGGCGCGGGGAAAGCTTCCCACGGACACGTGGTGGCACACGATTGTGCCGACGAACAGCGCCGAAAAGACGGGGTACCCGACCCAGAAGCCGCTGGGCATTTTGCGGCGCATCATCCAGGCGTCATCGCTGCCCGGCGCGCTGGTGCTGGATTTCTTTGCCGGCAGCGGCACGACCGGTGCGGCAGCGCTAGAACTTGGCCGCCGTTTCTTGCTGGTAGACAACAACCCGGAGGCGCTGGCGGTGATGGCGCAGCGGTTTGACGGAGTGGAAGGCATTACGTGGGCTGGCTTCGACCCAACGCCATACCAGAAAGGCAAGAAACAGTACAGATTGTTTTCTTAGCAATAGCCAAAGACGGTGATACCCAAATGCAGTCTCAGTTCAAAGACAACGAAGTTTGCACACTCAAAAAAATTGCAAGTGACCTTGAAAGAGATTACATTTCTCAAGAAGAAATTGGCCCATGGGCAAGCAGTCCATTTGCTTGGATTCGAACCCGTCCCTCTCGTCAAGTAGGCAAAATCGGTGAACAGCTTGTAGCTCGCTGGTGTAAAGCCAAGGGATTTACTATTGAACGCAGTCCAGACTCAGAAGCCGATCTCATTATCGCTGGAAAGCGTGTGGAGATAAAATTCTCGACACTTTGGGGAAATGGAACTTACAGATTTCAGCAAATCCGAGACCAAAACTATGAGTTTGCTATATGTCTCGGCATTTCACCTTTTGATGCTCACTGCTGGGTTATACCAAAAACCATCCTCCGTCAGCACGTTATTGGTCATACTCCGCAACATACCGGCAAAAAGGGCACTGACACTTTTTGGCTTTGTTTCAATCCCTCAAAAACACCTTCATGGCTCAAAAACTATGGTGGAACACTTGTAGATGCTTACCATATCATAAAGACGTGGTAAGCTAATCTGAGCAGTATAGGTAAATAATAGCATTAGGTATCCACTGGAATTGTCAGCACCCATTGTCTGACAAGCGCGAGAGGGAGGGAAAGCATGAAAACTTTTACAGCTTATGTGGAATGGGACCCCGAAAGCCAACTCTATGTTGGAATGGTGCCGGGTGTCCCTGGCGTCCATACGCAAGGGGCAACCCTGGGATGAACTCCACTATAATCTCAAGGAAGTTCTGGAGTTATGCTTGGCAAAAGAGGCGAATGAAGATTCATCCCAAGTACTACTTCCCAGCTTGATATCTACTGGAGTTCCTCGAAATTTGGGAAGTGAGAAAGAAAAGCGTTTCCATGATTGAAGAGGAAGTTATGTCAAGAGACTCAGCTTGGCTACTTGATTTTAAGAGAAATTTCTATTCCCAAACAGGAGAAGACGGAGTTATCGAGAAGATACTCCAGACTCTTCCTGAAAGGAACAATTGGTGTGTAGAATTTGGTGCTTGGGATGGCGTACTCTTCAGTAATACCAGAAACCTGATTGAGAACGCAGGCTATTCAGCTGTCCTGATCGAAGGAAGTAAAGTCAAGTGGGCTGAACTAAAAAAGAACTACTCTTCCAAACCAGATGTTATCTCCATCAACGCCTTTGTAGGATTCAGCGAAAATGATAATCTTGATTTGATACTTGCTGATACTCCTGTGCCATTTGATTTTGATTTTTTATCTATAGATGTGGACGGCAATGATTACCATATATGGAAGACAATATCGAAATATCGTCCAAAGGTGACTTGTATCGAATTTAACCCCACTATTCCTACAGAAGTAAGATTTGTCCAACGTGCAGACCTACAAATGAATCAGGGTGCTAGCTTGCTAAGTTTGGTAGAACTGGGCAAGGAAAAGAGTTATGAATTAGTAGCAGTCTTACCCTTCAATGCCTTCTTTGTGGACTCAAAATATTATCCCTTGTTTGAGATTAATAACAACGCGCCAGAAAAACTACGTAAGGACTTGAGTTTCATTACCTACTTATTCTCAGGCTATGATGGAACTATCTTTCTTGAAGGGTGTAAGCAACTTCCTTGGCATGATATACCTATAAAGGAGTCAAGAATTCAGTATTTGCCCGAAGTTCTTCGAAAATATAGAGAAAATTATGACTTTGCTAGAAAATTAGCTCGACAGCTTTTTTGACGAATCTAAAAAAGCCTGGCAAGGAGATGAACTTGCCAGGCTGGAAAAGCTCTAAATTTTTCATAAGTTTGTTGTAGGCTTGTGTCTCAACGACCAGATTCATCTCGGGATTATTTAGGCATGTTGACCCAGCTTTAGCTGCTTGGGGGCACAGGAAGGGTTTTCGCTAATCAGCGTGAGTGCCACAACAGCGGCAAACGTAGTGTAGAGCACACATTTTCGTGGCAGCACCTCTGCTGGCGTCTGGGAGCTATAAACTGCTTTTCTGAATCGGATGTCGGCGTTCGGTCAGAACGGCCAGCCCAAAGGCTAGTACCGCCTGGGCCAGAAGCCACACCTGGGCGGCACCACCCCGAATCAGAAACACACCTGGCAGAAAGACAATCGGCGTGCTGGGGCTTTGTGTAATGGCGTCCCAGGCTAGATGACTGGCCACGCCGACGGCTAGACCATAGCCAACTGCACGCCACAGCCGATGCTCGAACGTCAGCCCAACGACAACCAATGGCACAAGCACCGAGTGCGTCAGAAACCACCGGTGCCAGGGCATTCCTAGCCACAGAATATCCCAGTCTGGCACGGGGTAGTGCGTAAACTGCCAGAACCAGTCAGCCCACGTCCCCGGACGGTCAATGTGATCCGGTAGAAAAAACAGTGCGCTAGACCCCATCAGCAGGGCCAGCCAGAACCCTGCCTGTGACAGCAGTGCAGGTGAGAGGTCTGCGCCCGTACGTTCGGAGGCGGCTTCCAATGTTGACTCCAGCAGTGGCGGTGTGGCTGTCTTCAGTTTCTTCGCCAGCGCAAAAAAGCCCCACGCGCACGCCAGACCAGCCAGCGCGTGTTGCAGCCCGTTCCAGAAGTAGGGGTTCATGGCAGATGCCGTTCCCTTGCCAGTCCGGGTCAGTAGCCAAGCCCACGGTTCGCCAGCGCCGAATTCAGAAACAGCTTGACGCCAATCGCCATGAGGAAGGCGGAAACGAGAAACTCAAAGAGTGTCGTCGGAAGCAGTACAGCGCGCCCGGAAAAGACGACCAGAATGCCGCTCAGCCCCAGCAGTCCGGCCCCAATCCAGCGGGCACGCCCGCGCAAAAACACCACGGCCAGCAGTCCGGCCAGTGCCAGCAGCACCGTGCCGGCGGCGGCAATGCCATACCACCAGCCATACCACCAGCCGCGGCCGCTGCTGTAAAACAAGCCCCCGCTGCCGGTTGTCAGGACAATTTTGCGTCCGAGTCCGTAAATACCTGCCAAAAAGCAGCCGATGCCGATAAGTCCAGAGAGTCGGCGCATAGCCTTTTCCTTTCGAGATGATTCCGGGCCTTGTCCGTAAGGCGTCTAAGTTTTACTCGGCAAAAGCTGGAAATGTGTTGTTATTATGATGAAGGGACAAAATGGATACAACCTGGGAAACCTCCCAATGCCAGAAAAAATGCATGACGACAGGAGGCACGCCAGCGATGAAAATCTTTAGAAAGCATAGGCCAACACACGGCTATGGCTTGCGTTTTTCTGCCGACCATCATTAGCCTTTTCACCTATGACGCAGCCGGAATCTGCCGCCCCAACCTCCGCTGCCCTGGCCGGCGAAGACTGGTTTGGAAGCCCGTACTATGCCCTGCTTTACCACCACCGGGACGAAACCGAAGCTTGTTTCTTCATCGCCAACCTTGTGCAATACCTTGGGCTGCGGCCTGGCGACCGCGTGCTGGACATCGGCTGCGGACGCGGCCGCCACGCTATCTGCCTCCACGAACATGGCCTCGAAGTAGATGCTTTTGACATTTCCCCGGCCTGTATTGCTGTCGCCCGGCGCCATGCTGGTGAAACTCTGCGGTTTTACGTCCACGACATGCGGCTGCCCTTTGCCTGTGGCGGCTACCGCAGTGCCTTCAACATGTTCACCAGCTTTGGCTACTTTGCTGATGACGACGAAAACGCGCGCGTCATTGCCGCCGCTGCCCAGGCGCTTGATGCGGGCGGCTGGTTTGTTCTCGACTTTCTCAACGCCCACTGGGTTGTTCCCCGCCTGACACCCTTCAGCGTACAGGTCATCGGCGGCATCCGCTTTGAAATCCAGCGTGAATACCGGGAGGGCTTCATTTTCAAGACCATTACCTTTGAAGATGGCGGCCAGTCATTTCGCTTTGTCGAGCGCGTCAAGGACATCCGCCTGCCTATGCTAGAGGATTTCTTCGCAGCCGCTGGTTTGCACATTCAAGCCGTTTTCGGTGACTATGACCTTTCGGCGTATGTGGCAGATGCTTCGCGCCGGGTCATTCTCATCGGCCGCAAACCCTGATCTTTCCCAATGCTGTTTCAACTTGTCTGGTCAAATCTGAGGCACCGGCCCGTGCGGACGGCGCTCAGCGCCTTTGGCGTGGCGCTGGCCGTCACCCTCATTCTGGTCAATGCCGGCCTGGTCAACGGCTCTCAGCGCAGCCGTGCTCGGCGCGAAACAAATGTCCAAGCCGAGCTGATGTTTTGGCGCGACTTCAACCTGACTTCCACCTCGGCGCTGGTTATGCCGATCCAGTATACAGACCGTCTGCGGCAGGTTGCCGGTATAGCTGACGTGGCCCCGGTGGGACAATATCTCAAGCCGAGCGACTATGGCATTGGCGTGGAAATCATCGAGGGCATCGAGTGGGAAAGCTACCGGCGGCTGACCGGCATTCGTCTTCAGGCCGGGACGCCGCCGGTTGATGAATACGACGCCATTGTGGATGCTGAGTTCCTACGCACCCGCCGCGTCGCTCTTGGCGATACGGTTCAAGTCTTTGAACGCTCTTTTCGGATTACAGGCGTATATGCCCCAGAAGCCGGCACAGGCCGCTTCAAAATGCGGCTGGATACCATGCAGAAATTGTTAGCAGCGCCTGAACGGTGTACGTTCATCTACATTAAGTGCGCTAACCCGGCCGAACAGGAAGCCGTTGCCGCCCGCATCGTCGAGGAACTGCCCGACAACACAGTGGTTCTCATCCGTGACCTGCCGGCGGCCTATGAACGAGGCATCCCGGCGCTCAACACCTTTCTTAGACTGGTTATTGGACTAGCAGTGGCTGTAGGTGTGACGTTTGTCTTCCTAACGATGTACACCACAATCGCCGAACGCAAGCGGGACATTGGGATTTTGAAATCCCTGGGCGCGTCGTCGTGGTGGATCATTCAAGCCATCGAAGCCGAAGCGCTGCTGGTTGGCGTGCTTGGCTTATTGTTGGGCATTGGTGCGGCCTACCTAGCCGTTGTCGGCATCACGACTTTTACGGCCCTACGCCCAGAGATCGAACTCCGTTGGGTAGGTTTAGCGGCACTTATCAGCTTACTTAGCACGGCGCTGGGAGCGCTTTATCCGGCCTGGCGCGCTGCCCGGCTCGACCCGGTGGAAACCTTGGCTGAATAAAGCCTCTTTGGAACAGGCTTGGCTGAGACTACCGGGATGCGCTCTACAAGGCAGCCGGAAAATCACGACGGGAGAAGCGTTTGGCAACGCCCGTGCGTCCCGTCCGACACTACGCTATAGTGATCAAACCACGTGTGACATATCCTGCGCTCTCAAGCTCACCTCCACACAACCGAGGATCTTCTCCGATGGGCTTCATCTCCGGCAATCCACCCTTGACCCGCCCTGATGCCACTTTTGCCATTCCGACCGAAATCAAGTACGGGATTGGCAAAGTCAGCAACTTGACCGTTGAACTACAGCTTGCTCCCGATCTGGCTGAACGCACCCGCCTTGCCGTCTTTACCGACGCTGGCGTGGCCGCTGCCGGACTGCTGGATGTCGTCCGGCAGGCCTTTGCTGATTCAGAGTACACGATTGTAACCGTCATAGACGACGTACCGGCTGAATCGGACACGGAGTTTGTCAAGCGCGCAGCGGCTAAACTCAACGAAGCAGAGGTATCGCTTATCGTTGCCGTAGGTGGTGGCAGCGTTATGGACACGGCCAAGATTTCGGCCGTCATTGCCGCTTATGGCGGCGAAGTCAGTGCGTACGAAGGGGGCTTCATGGTACCTGGCCCCATTACACCGATTCTGGCCATTCCCACCACGGTCGGCACCGGCAGTGAAGTCACGCTGGCGGCGGTTGTCAAAGACAACGTTCAGCGCCGCAAACTCACCATTGCCAGCCCCTTCCTGTTTCCGCGCATGGCGATTCTCGACCCCAACATGGTGGCGACGCTACCAGCCAAACTCGTTGCGTGGACGGGATTTGACGCGCTTACCCATGCCATTGAGGCCTATTCCTGTGTTGAACGGGAACCCATTTCGGCAGCTCTGGCTCTGGGTGCCATCGAACTCATTGCTGACAATCTGGAAGCGGCCATCCAGCAGCCAGGGCCAACCGAAGCCCGCGCCAAAATGCAGTATGCCGCAACTATGGCCGCTATGGCGTTTTCCAACTCGCCGGTCGGCGCCGTCCACGCCATCGCCCATTCGGTTGGCGCACTGTTTGGCGTGCATCACGGGCTATCTAACTCGATTGCCCTGCCCTTTGTCATGGAGTTCAACTTGCCGGCAGTTGCACCTTACTATGCGGCGATTGCCCGCGCCATGGGCGTTGCCGATACGGGAAAATCCACGGAGGACCTGGCAAGGGCTGCTATTGCTGCCGTGCGCGAGCTGAAACAACGGTGTGGTGTCCCGATGCAATACCGAGAAGTTGGTGTGCCAACGGATGCCGATACAGCGGCTGCGATTACTGACCTGACTCTGGAAGACATTTGCCTGTCGTTCAATCCGGTGAAAGGTGAGCGGGAGGACATCCTTGCCTTAGTGATGCGTACCTTGTAGCTCCACGCTGGCGCGGATAACCCCTAAGGGAGCACCGCCATGAGTGAAACCTTGGACGATCCGTTTGCCTTTGACCTGTTTGCTCAGCCCGTAGTGCCGGTTGAACCGGAAGCCCCTCTACCGCCGGCCGAAGCCACACCTACCAGCGTACGGAGCTGGGCGGACAGCCTCCCTAAGTGCTCTTTGTCCGAAGTCGAAGCCAGCCGCGCCCTGGGTAGTGTCCCAACCTGGCTTTTTGGGGCGATGTTCCGAGCAGCCGCGCCTCGGTTGTTGACCATTCTTCGTACACCGCCGGAACTGTTCGGAATGACTTCCTTCGGCTGGTCTGAAGTCAGTGCAGCCGAAATTGGGCGTACCACGGATACTCACCGGTTTTGTGCCACCTTTAGCGTCGGCCAGCCAGAAGCAACCATGTTTTTACAAACAGATGCCAGCTTTGCAGCGGCGCTTGTGGAGCGCATGTTGGGCGGCAAGGGAACACCGCCGGATGGCTTACGCCAAGTTACTTCGGCCGAAGCAGCCGCCCTGGAGTTTTTGCTCCTTACCCTGGCCTGGGATGTCAATGCTTTTCTTGGCGAGCCGACACTGCGGCTGACCTCGTGCGCACGCTGGCTGTCATTTGGACATTTCCAGTCAGGTGCAACGTCCGAGGTCCCGGCTCGCTACCTGGTGGGCACGGTCAGCCTGAAGTTTGCTGAAGCTGTTGGATTTGCCGAGTTCATTCTGGACGCAGCAGCGCTTGAAGGGTTTCGTCATCTGGGCAACCAACTGATGGCGCGACCAGTCACTGACCCAACCGTAGCAGTTCTGCGCCAAAAACATTTGGCCGAACTGGCAAAATTGCAGCCCTCTTTTCCTGCCGCGCTGGTCATCGGAACAGTTGAAGCAACCTACGGAGAGCTTCGGGCGCTTGAAATCGGCGATTACGTCATCCTTGAAGAAATACAGTCGGTGCTTGGGGCGGGCGGCGTCGCAAAGGTTACAGTAGGTGTGCCAGAAACCTTGATGCTGTTTGGCGAACTAGACGACGCACTTCGCTTGACCGTTCAGGACATTGTTCCCACACTACCACTAATTCCGCCCGAGGAAACTCCCATGCCGAATGGTGAAGAAGCTGTTTCTCCGCCAGCCGTATCCTTGGACGACCTTGTGGTGACGGTACGCATTGAGCTGGCGGCCCGCCGCCTGCGCCTTGAAGAAGTAGCCCAGTTGCGTGTCGGGCACATTCTCGAACTTGGCTGCAAGCCGACCGATCCAGTGACGCTGACAATAGATGGCCGCCCCATTGCGCGGGGTGAACTGGTAGATGTTGAAGGACGCTTGGGTGTACGCATTACTCAGGCGCGGAGCTGAAGCTATGCTGGCGCTTGTTGGATGGCAGGCACCTGCCGAACCGCTCCCGCCGCCGACCGGCGGTGGCTTTTTATGGGCGTTCATGCAAACGCTCGTTGCTTTGGGTATTGTCTGCGGGGTGGCTTATGTTGCCCTGCGGGTTGTTCTTCCGAAGCTCGGTGGCTTGGGGCTACGTCGGCCGACCGGTTTGATACATATCGTGGATGCCCTGCCCCTTGAACCGCGCCGGACGCTTTATGTCATCGAAGTCAACGGAAAGTACATGTTGGTCGGCGCATCGGAAGCCGGACTGCATGTTATGGAAACCCTTGATGCGGCTGCCGTCGAGAAGTACTTGGCAGCGCGCGAAACCTCTCCACCGCCGTTGCTGGCCCAGGCTGTCGGGCGGTGGTTGATGCGAAAGTGAGGTGCGGATGGCATTACGTTCTGGTTTTGTGAAAGCTGCCGCAACCCTTTCCTTGCTTGCTGGGATGGGGATTAGCTCGTCTTTGGTGGCCACGGCGCAGGGGGCATTTCAGGCAAATCCCGTCGTGCTGATTGTTACGTTGGGGGCACTGGCGCTGGCGCCGTTTGCGCTCATTATGATGACTTCATTTGTCAAAATCTCAGTTGTTCTTTCCATTCTCAGAAATGCGCTCGGGACACAGCAAGTGCCGCCTAACCAAGTTATCACCGGGATTTCGCTTATTTTGACGATATTCATCATGGCACCGGTCGCTGAAAAAATGCTGGAGGAAGCTGGGCTGTCGGACGCTACTGCACCGGTTTTTACGGAAATGCGGGCGGATACGTTGTTCAAGGCGTTGGACAAGGGCAAGGAGCCACTTCGTACCTTTCTCGAACGCAATGCCCACGAAGCCGACCGCCGCTTGTTTCTGGGGCTGGCACAGCGTTTGGCGCAGAAAAACGGCAAGGACCCCAACGCCATTACAGTGCGGGATTTCCGCGTTGTCGTGCCGGCGTTTGTCACCAGCCAGTTGACCGAAGCGTTTCAGATTGGCTTCTTGCTGTTCATTCCCTTCCTCGTCATTGACATGCTCGTGTCGAACATCCTGCAGGCGATGGGGATGTTCATGCTGTCGCCGACGATGATCTCACTGCCCTTCAAACTGCTGCTCTTTGTGCTAGTCAAAGGTTGGGTGACGCTTATCCAGAATCTTGTTCTCAGCTATGCCTGATGGCTTCGTTCAATATGTGCGCCTATGCAGACATTTTTGACGCTAGCCAACCAAACCCTTTGGCTGATTCTCATTTTGTCTCTGCCAGCGCTGGTGGTGAGCCTTGTGGTGGGACTGGTTATTAGCCTGCTCCAAGCCCTGACGCAAATCCAGGAGCAGACGTTGACGTTTGTGCCCAAGATGGTGGCTACAGTACTGACGCTGATTTTCTTTGGGAGCTGGACATTTACTCAACTCATCACCTTTACGCAACAGGTGATGTCCTACATTCCGAAGGTCAGCGCCTTGCCCTGATTTACCCACTCTTTTCGGTGGCCCACCATAGGGTCAGCCAAGGAAGCAGAAGGTGTACTCATTTGTCTGAGGGAAAACGATGACATCCGGGCTCTCGGTGCGGTTCTCACCTACTGGACCAGGGACTAGGTCGCCCTGCTTGGGAAAGTCGTGGCAAACCAGTGCGTCGTCGGTTTGTTAGAAACTCAACCTACTCAAAGTCAGGGTGATTTCATCAAGTGACCTATCACCAACTGACCATGACCGTTGAATCCGGGCCCGAGGAAGGGACGGCGGGCTTTGAGCTTTAGCAAAAAGAGGACTACCGGTGCCGAGCTTCCCCGGCTTAGCGTCTGCCCGTGTGTGACAAAAGGCTACGTGAGATTGGCCGGTTGCTTGGTGTAAAGCAACAGCGATACTGATGCCTCGGCCAAAACGACCCAGACTCTGCACCACAACTTGCAGCACATTTTGTCGCGTTGGTCCACCCCGCCTACGCAGCCGGTCGGGCGGCCGGCGCATAAAACTTGCGCCACGTAGCGCGCAGCGATTCCGACACTTCAGCATCGGCCAGAGCGCCTGCCTCCCGCAATGCCGCATGGCAGGCTGGCAGCCGGTAGTGCGGCACGCTGGGATACAGGTGATGCTCAATGTGATAGTGCATCTGGTGCGGGAAAAGCCACCAGCGGATATACCACGGCACAAGGTTTGTACGCGCCGCGCGCAACGGCGTCGAAGTATCCGGTACAGCGCCATGCTCGCAAAGCGCCCGCAGCCGCAAAAGCCACTGCAGCAGCGTCACTAGCGGTAAAAGCCACAAAACAACGTAGCTCTGCCACCACCCACCAACAACAGCAGCAACAAGCAGCGTCGCCTGGAAAACAATGACGAAACGCTGATCCCGACGGGCCGCCCGGCGCAAATTCTCCGAAGTGTCATCTATCACAGACACATGTACCGCTGGCTTTTCCGGCGCGGTGCGGCGTAGTGGTCGGCCGAAAAAGTACAGGTAGTTTTTGACGGCTGTAATCCCAAGCAGGTCCTTGATGAACTTCTTGAGCAAGTACCAACGCCCACGGGGATAACCGGCCATCAGCGCTAGGTCTGGGTCAATTGGGCTGTACAGGTGGTTGTGGTGAATCCGGTGGATGATGCGGTAGGTGTGCATCGAAACCCCTAGTGGAGCCGCACACAGCATCCCAACCGCGTCGTTGAGCCACCGGGTTTCGTACATCCGGTAGTGCGCTGCCTGGTGCGCCAGAATCGCCAGACCATGTTGTGCCGCCGCGATCCCCACCGGTGCCAGACACCATAGCAGTGGGTGGTTGAGCCAAACCGTCACCGTAACCAAACCAAGAATGATGCCCCAGTCAAGTAGCAGCGAAGCCGTTGCCCGCAGGGGCGAAAGCGTTGAAAGCTGCTTGACCACTGCCGGCGTCAGAAGCGGCCGCCGACAGGTTTGCCGAAATTCCTCACCGCGTTCTCCTATGACCATGGCCCACTCCCCTTCAACACCTTCACCTTGACCGAGCGCCTTTCAAGTAGTACTGGCCAGCGCCACAATGCGCTCAATACAGTCGCCGACAACTTTGTTGGGCGTCGAAGCTCCAGCCGTCATGCCAATGGTGACGGGCCCTTCCGGAAGCCAGTCCCACGAAGTCGTCTCTGTTTTGCTGAAAGCCGGCTTGTGGCGAATTTCCCTTGCCGACACCAAGCACTCTGGAGTGTTGATGTGGTAGGTCGGCAACCGCTCCGAGGCAATTTCACACAGGTGTTCGGTGTTGCTGCTGTTGTAACCGCCCACCACAATGACCAGATCGAGGGGCTCTTCGATGAGCTTTAGGATAGCGTCCTGCCGTTCCTGGGTAGCGCTACAGATGGTGTCAAATGAACGAAAGCGGGTTTTGACTTCTTCCGGCCCGTACCGCTGCTCGATGGCGCGTCGAATCATCTCTGCAATTTCCAGCGACTCACTCGAGAGCATGGTGGTTTGGTTGGCCAACCCGACACGCTGCAAGTCGCGGTCCGGGTCAAAACCCGGCGTCGCTACGGCGGCATACTTGGCTAAGAAGGCTTCCCGGTTGCCGCGCCCAAGAATGTAGTCGCAGACATCCTGCGCCTGCGCTCGGTCGCGCACGACAAGAAACTTGCCATCCGGGTAAAGTGTCGTCCGTGAACGGGTTGCCTTGGTTTCTTCATGGTCGTATTTACCGTGAATAATGGCTGTAAAACCTTCCCGTGCGTACTTCTCAACCCGCTTCCAGACGTGGACCACTGAGCCACAGGTGGTGTCCACTAACAGGCAACCAATGTTTTTGAGGCGTTCTAGCTCGTGTGTAGGTGCGCCAAAAGCCGGAATCAGAACAATGTCTTCCGGGGTCACTTCGTCACCCGGCTGTAGGAAACGGTAGCCCATCCGGGTCAACTGCTCGTTGACCGTAGGGTTGTGAATGATCTCCCCGGTCAAATAGACCCGCCGGTTGGGAAATCGCGCATGGGTTTCGTAAGCCAGGTCAAGGGCATGGTCAACGCCGTAGCAAAAGCCAAACTCCTCGGCGAGGCGGAAAGTAAGCCGCCCAACCTGGTACGTTCCACCAGAAGCTTTGATGTGCCGGACTAGGGCACTGTCAAAGTCGTTTTGGATTTCGTTGTAAACTTCCGCACGCAGCCCAAAGCCACTCCGGGAAGGGTTCTGCGGTTTTGCCGGCGCTGCCGCATCGTTTGCCATTTTGTCACCTTTTGATTCCAGGAAAATTCAAAAGCCCTTGGCCGCAAGCTTACACTGTGCCCTAAGTCTTCGCCAAGCAACGCTAAAATATCACGATTGGTGAAGGCTGGCTCTCAGCCATGTGTAGCCTGGCTTTCAAGTTCTGGTATACAGTTGCCGGCTTTGCGCCATCTGCTAATCCCCTAATCCTAAGGAAACGAATTGGTTATGCCTGGATTTGCACCCCGCTTTGCCCAGCCTGTTGTTGAATCACCGCTGCCACCCATCTTCCGCACAAGACGTTCGGTGGCGGCCACGGCGGACGCTGTCCAAGCAGCTATCGGCAAAGCTCAAGCATATCTTCTTTCCAAGCAGTATCCAGAAGGATACTGGTGGGCTGAACTTGAGGCCAATGTCACTTTGACTGCCGAATATGTGTTTCTCCACAAAATACTCGGCACAGATGCCGAGCGGACACGGCAGTTTGAGAAAATCCGCACCTACCTGCGCCGCCAGCAACGCGAACACGGCGGCTGGGAGCTGTACTACGGCGACGGCGGCGAGCTTTCCACAAGCATCGAGGCTTACTTTGCGCTCAAACTGCTGGGCGACAGCCCCGACCTGCCGCACATGGCGCGCGCCCGGCAGTTCATTCTGGCGCGCGGCGGCATCACCAAAGCGCGGGTGTTCACCAAAATCCATCTGGCGCTGTTCGGCGCTTTTCCATGGGAAGGCTGCCCAACACTCCCACCATGGATTATGCTCTTGCCGGATTGGTCTCCCTTCACCATTTACGAACTCGCCAGTTGGGCGCGCAGCTCGACTGTTCCATTGTTGCTCGTTGCCGACAAGAAGCTTGTCGTTAGCGTACCTGGCGGCAACGCCGATGAACTGTATGCCGAAGGCCGCGATCGGGCCGATCTGTCCCTGCCTAATCCAGACGGGCCGTTGTCGTTAGGCGGATTCTTCATCGGCCTTGACCGAATGTTCAAGCTTATGGAGCGTTTTGATCTCTCACCCTACCGGGAAGAAGCCTTGGCGCGGGCCGAACGGTGGACACTTGAACACCAAGATGACAGCGGCGACTGGGGCGGTATTATCCCCGCCATGCTCAACTCTCTTCTGGGCCTCTATTGCCGTGGTTATGCTCCAACCCATCCTGTTATGCAAAAAGGGATTGCGGCTGTTGAGCGGTTCTGTATTGAGACAGAAGACGAGTTTCATACCCAGCCGTGTGTCTCTCCGGTCTGGGACACCGGTTTGACCATCCTCGCTCTGCTCGACTCAGGGCTGCCCAATGACCATCCGGCGCTTGTCCGTGCTGGGGAGTGGCTGCTTTCCAAACAGATTTTCCGTGATGGGGATTGGCGGTTCAAGAACCGGACCGGGCCGGCCGGTGGCTGGTCCTTTGAGTTCTGGAATGACTTTTTTCCCGATGTGGACGATACGGCCGTTGTCACCATGGCGCTGCACCGGCTCAAACTTCCCGACGAAGCCGAAAAGCAGCGCCGCCTGAAACTGGCCATCGAGTGGACACTCTCGATGCAGAGCAAAAACGGCGGCTGGGGCGCTTTTGACGTGGACAACGACCTCGACATCCTCAACGAAATTCCCTACGGCGACCTCAAGGCCATGATCGATCCGCCCACAGCCGATCTCACCGGTCATATCCTTGAAATGCTAGGTGTCACCGGCTATGCCGCGCCACGGGAAAAGGTCGAACGGGCTATTGCCTTCATCAAAAGCAAACAAGAACCGGAAGGCTGCTGGTGGGGGCGCTGGGGCGTCAACTACATCTACGGCACGCACATGGTCATCTGCGGCCTTGTTGCCATAGGACTCGATCCCCGTGAAGCATTCATCATGCGGGGCACGCAGTGGCTCAACTCCTGCCAGAACGAAGATGGCGGCTGGGGTGAAACTTGCGCAAGCTATAGCGACCGGACGCTGATGGGCGTCGGTAAAAGTACCCCCTCACAAACCGCTTGGGCGCTGCTCGGCCTAATCGCTGGCGGTGAAGGTCAATCTGACAGCGTGCGCCGGGGGATTGAGTACCTTCTCACCCACCAAAATGATGACGGAAGCTGGACCGAAGCCGAGTTTACTGGCACTGGCTTCCCCAACCACTTCTACATGAACTATCACTTCTACCGGAACTACTTCCCACTGATGGCGTTAGGGCGCTATCGGGCCTTCGCGCCAAAAAGGTAGAAAGCCTCATCTAATCCGCATGGCCGACGCAGCCGCCGCCCTCACAAGCCGGGAAAGCTAGAAAATCTCACCTTGACTCTTGACGCAGAAAATTCTTGCTCTCTTAGCTGGAGCGGAGTACCGTCACAGTTGCCACAGGGTTTTTCCAGCCTACCACCTCACACCGGCTTCTAAAAAAGAAGTCGCAATGGCTGTCTTAGATGCTCTTGCCCGAGGAGGAAGTTATGAGTACCTACACAAACGGTCAGGCCCCAGATTACCGTGTCGCTGTCATAGACGAACTCAACCACGCGGCCAAGGCCGTTGAGAAGTACGGACTGCCGGTGACGGCAACCTATACGCTCGAAGAGGCCGGAGCGCGCCTTTCTGAACTCAGCAAGTACCATATCATTATCGTCGGAGTATCGCTGTTCCCCATCCGGCGGCGCATTGTCAACGAGCTGCGACGGGTGGCTCCCAATGCCTGCCTTGTATTCATGAGGCGATCTCAAGAGGTCTCTAATGAGCAACCGTTAGAGGTCAAAAACTCCGTTTCGGCAGACTTCCTACTGAGCGCATCCTCGCCGGATGAAGTCTGGCAGGCTGCACAAGCCCTAAAGCACATGTTCCCACTACCGATAACGGCCGAACTCGAGCCACCGGCCGAGGCATTTTTGATGGATCGGGTGATGAAAGTCATTGCTGCACACTATCAGGACCCGAACCTCAACCTGCGTGCTGTGGCTGACCGCCTCAACCTGTCGCCCGGGCAGTTATCACGCTTGCTCAATCGCCACGCAGGAGTACGTTTCCGACAGTTGCTCCAGCAGACGCGCCTCGAAGCTGCCAAGCAGTTGTTGATGACGGCTAACTGCACGACCATCAAGGAAGTAGCCTTCAAGGTCGGCTTTGCAGACAGCGATTACTTTTCGCGGGCCTTCAAACGGTACACGGGCTGCTGCGCCACAGAGTACCGCGAAAACAGCGCCCTTCAGTAAGCTGGCCGGCCCCGGCGTACTACGAGTTTACCCCTGTTTGGCGGACAGATGTCTGCTTGTTAGCGGGGGCGTTTCTTTCCGGCGTACCGCTGAAAGACCACGGTCGGCTGCTCGACAACCCGCTTGGCTTCGATACCCATCACAAGCCGCACAAACTGCGCCATGCTCCAGGCCAGGGGCGTGGCGCTGCCGGTGCCCTGGCCTATCCGGTAGCGGGTATCGGGCGGATAGGCCTGATCCCAGACCTGTTCGGGAATCATCCCTGTTGGGCCGGCAAAAGCCAGCATGGTTTTGGCGTAGGGATTGGCATCGCCGCCGCTGGCAATGACATATTCGCCCCGCTCGCCAGTTAGCAGCGGCCAGATACGCCCGACGCCTTTGTCCTGCCAACCGCTGCCGTCGGCGCGTTCGCCATAGCCATCGTGGTTGTAGCGTCGCCAACCCGGCCCCATTGGTGTCTCAACCCGAATCACCCGGTCAACAATCCGCAGCGAGCGCACGATTTTGGGATCGTCGGGCGGCACGATGCCTAACCGCACGAGTTCCAGAAAGCCGGCATCCACGATGGCGCGCTCATCGTGTTGGCCGCCTCCGTTGTTGATGTCGAGCTTGAAGCCGTCGTTCGGGTCACGGTTGTTATTGATGCGCATGTAGTAGCCCCGTTCGGCTTCGCCTTCGTCCCAGGGGCCGGTCGTCGTGTAACACCACTGCTGGACGCCTTCGGCCCAGCGGTCGGCGGTGCGCTCATACCGTTCGGCGTCTTCGGTGCGTCCCAGCCGCCGGGCAATGTCTGCCGCACAGATCAGGCCGGCAATTTCGGCGGCTATCGTGGAAGGGGAATAGCCCTCTTCCTCTTCCCACCGTTCCTGGGGCGTGTAAGGGCCGTGGCGCAGGATATACTCGGCAGCCGGCTGGACGTGCTGGGTGTAGGTCTGGCGGTCAAACCGTTCAAGCTGCCAGGCGAGAATGATGGGGTAGGCCACCTCGTCGAGCTGGACGCTCGGCCAGTAGGGACGCCCGTCTAGCCAGCTATTCTGGGGAAAACTGCCATCGGCGTTTTGCTGCACCTTGAAAAGATAGTCCAGGGCGCGGCCGGCAGCATCGCGGTCGCCAAGGGCCAGCCAGGCAGTGGCGACGTGGTAGAGATCGCGTGACCAGACGAGATGGTAGCCGCCGGCGGTCGGACGGTCGGCGTCGGCCGTCTCACCCCAGGGAATGCTCAGGCTGGCGACGCTGGCGCCAAGGTAGGTTTTATCCTCGTGGGCCAGCAAGGTCATGGCGGCCACGGCAAACTGGACGCGATATTCGGAAGCCACCCGTGGCAACCGGGCCGTGAAAGCCTGCCATTCGGCTTCGTAACGCCCGGCAATGGTCGTAAAGCCCTCGGCCAGCGCTGCTGCAGCAATGTCGGCGGCCGTTTCCGGGCGGTCGGCAAAGGCCAGTGCCAAAGTCGTCCGGGGTGCAGACAACTTTCCAATCTGCACGACGTTGCCATCCACGGCGCGCTGTTCACGTCCGTCCAGCCGTCCGTCGGCAGCCAGATCGGTCCAGCCATCACTGACCCCGGCAAAGCCACTCGACACCACCTCAAAGGCCGGCTGTGCGGCGAAAGCCATGGCAATGGTCTGGTTGGTCGTGGCATTGCGGTCAAAAGCCACAAGCGTCCGGCCGCGGTGTTCACCTGTGTCCCCCATGCCGCTGTTGGCTACGGCCGGGTCAAGCAGGGCAAAGACCTCGTAGTTGCTGCCGTCCAGTGCCGTGAATTCAACTTCAATCAGCAGCGCATCGCGGTTGGGGTCACATGCGTAGCGTTGCCTGATGCGCCACCGCTTGCCGTCGCTCATGGTCTGGGCGAAGGACAGGGCATCATCACGGGTTCGGCGCGTCTCCCGCTCGATGGCATCACGGGACGCACACCCGACGTACCCGTTGCCAACGATGACAAAGTCCAGTGACCGCAAGTTGGGCATATCCACCGTTGGGTAATAGACCTCCGTCAGACCTGTTGCGCCCAGGGTGAACCACACCCGTGACCGCCGACTGACGGCCGTGCCCACGCCCAGCTTGCCGCCGGAAGTCCAGGTGGACTTGACGCCGGGCCGGCCCGGAGCCTCGCCCGCTGCGTCTCCCAATGGCGCGGGCAGCAAGGAAAACAACCCCGGACAGACCAGCACTGTGGCAAGCAGGATGCTTACCGGTTTCATCATGGCGACTCCTTTGTGGAATTTATCGAACACGAAATACCCGGTAGCCGAAGGCTTCCACCGGCACGCGCAGGGTTTCTCTTACCTGCATTTTTCTTTCTTTTCTTTCGCTGACGGGAAATGAAGTGTGCACCGGGTTTACCGTGCACAGTCGGTTAGGGGCGCCGTCGCAAATAGCGGCTGCCGGTATCTGCACCTCAGCCCGATTTCCGCTGCCGTTGACGACGACGAGCAGCTTTTCCTTGCCGTCTTCACGCAGAAAAGCCCACTGCCGGCCTTCCACAACCAGATCGCGATGGCGGCCGTGCCGCAGCGCCCGGTGACGGCGACGGAGCGCCAGCAACTGCTGCGTCTCCTCCCACAATCGCTGTTGGTCGGGCGTCCGCCCGGCCGGGGTAAAGGCATTTGGCGTATCGCCGAAGCCGCCGGGAAAGTCGCGCCGGTTGTCGGGGTCTTCGCCACCGTCCATCCCGATTTCATCGCCGGCATAGAGCTGTGGGATGCCGCGTAGCGTCATCAGCAGGGCCAAAGCCAGTCTGACGCGCCGCCAGTCACCGCCACATGCGCGCATGATGCGCGGCACATCGTGATTGCCGATGAAGGTGACATTCATATGGGCGTTGCCGTAGAGCGCATCCTGCCGCAGCAACCCGGCAATACGCGCTGCGGGAGCATTTCCGGCAGCAAAGTCCCGAATGGCATAAAAGAGCGGAAAGTCAAACTGGGAGCGCAGCCCGGTGTCAATGCCGTCCCAGCCGGTTCGCCCACCACGAAAGAAGGCAATGACATTCGGGTCGCCATGCCAGATTTCGCCGACGGCCGTGAAGTTTGGAAAGGCTTCGTCCATGGCACGCTGCCAGTCGCGCCAGAACGTCCGGACAACATACGGGTAGGTGTCGAGCCGCATCCCGTCAAGACCTACCTTTTCCGCCCACCAGAGGGAATTCTGAATGGCATAGCGTTTGTACTTCTCATCTGCACCGTTGAGGTCGGGCAGAATGCCGGCAAACCAGCCTTCGAGCACCAGCGCGCGCTCGTGCGGCGTGGCGTCGGGGCGCGTCAACGCCGGGATGTCAAAGTTACAGACGAGATGTTGTTCCGGAGTTCCGTTGAACCATGTCGGCGTTGGCGGACGGCGTACCCATGGGTGCAGCGGCCCGGTGTGGTTGGCAATGACATCTTGGATTAGCTTCATGCCGCGTCGCCGCACTTCATGCGCCAGCACCTGGTATTGCTCCAGTGTCCCGAAGCGCGATTCGACGCCGTAAAAATCCGTTGCGCTATAGCCGTGATAATCCTCGCTGGCATCGGCGTTGTCATAAACCGGCGTCATCCAGATAGCGGTGACGCCCAGCGCCTGGAGGTAATCGAGTTTCTCGATGACGCCGCGCAGGTCGCCCCCGTGATAGGCCCGTGGGTTGGCACGGTTGGCCGGCGGCATTCCAGGTGGCGAGTCATTACTGCGATCGCCATTGGCAAAGCGGTCAATCATCAGCAGATAGATGACATCATCCGGTGTCAGGCCGCGAAAGGCTTCCGTGCGGGGCAGGGGCGCAAACAGCGCCCAGGGGAGCGGACGCACACCATTGGGCGTAAGCAGATTGAGTTGGACAGGTCCGGGCTGGGCTGCCGGGGTGATGGTCACTTCGCAGAAAGCGTAGCGCCCGTTGGAGGTCACTTCGACACGGCCGGTTGTGATGCCGGGCGTGTTGCTGACAAGGCGCGCGCCGGTCAGGTCTTCGCCGGTGACCAGCAGCTCGATAGTGGTCGGATGGGTTACCGCAGGCCAGTCGGGCGGCTCGACTTTGGTCACAACCTGCGCAAGGCCTGCAACCGTAAGCCACATCAACCACCAGCCGTTGCCGATGACAGCAGATAACCAGTTGATTCGTTTCATAAGCCAAGCCGGAAAAGCGGCGTGAGCGGAAAAGGCTTCCGCCCACGCCCGGGGTGCGTCAGGAGACAGGTTAGAAGGACAGCCGCAGGCCGAGTTGTACCGAACGGTTCGAGCGGTTGCGCACCGAGAAGATGCGCCCAAAGTCACCGCCCAGAAAGATGTTCGGGAAACCAAGCTGGGGTTTGTTGAACAAGTTAAACGCCTCCGCCCGGAACTCCAGATTGACGCGCTCCGTGATGCCAAAGCGCCGGAAAATGGAGGCATCCACCGTGGAGATACCCGGCGAGCGGAGGAAAGCGTTGCGTGGGTACTGTTCGGACGGGTTGGCGGAAGGTGCAAAGGCATCGGTGTTGAACCACCGCGCGGCGCTGCGCCGGCCGGCATTGGGGTTTTGCCCCGGCACGAGCCGCGCCCGGCCGCCATCGCCACCAAAGACCGAGAAGGGAGTTCCGCCTTGCAGCGTCACGATGCCGTTGAGCTGGTAGCCGTAGAGCAGCGCCCGGACTACCCGGCTGCTGGCTTCCTTGAAAAACGGCAGGTCGTAGTTGAAGCCTAAGGTAAACCGATGCCGTACGTCGTAGTCGGCCAGCCCGGGTGCCAGTCCTCCCGGATCGGTTGGCGTGGAGCGGCCGGCGCCACCGATGCCAGGGAATGGCCCCGGTGAGTTGTTGGTGGCCTTTCCAAAGGTGTAAGCCGCCAAATAGCTCAGGCCCTTCCAGGACCGCTGGTTGACCTTGATCTGGAGCGAGTCATAGCGGGATTCACCCACATTGGCAATGGTCGTCAACCGTCGGGTGATTTCAGCGTCTCCAAAGCCACCAACGGTTGTCACAGCTGTGACATTGGCCCCGCGTGTGCCGACGTAGGCAATGTGAAAGGCTAGGAAGTCCGTCAGTTGGTGCTCGAAGGCAATGTTGAACTGCTGCACCCGTGTATTTTGCGTGTTACGCGGCACATAGCGAATCTGGGTGCCGGGCGGAAGGTTCGGCGAAGCCAGGTTGATCGGATCAGGCGGTGGAATCGGTTCACTGAGTCGGACATTTGCACCCGGACCACTGAAGCGGAACTGCGTCACGATAAACGGCGGGTTCTGCGTCAACTGGTTGGCAATGCCACCACGGTCTAGCGAGTAGAATATCCCCCAGCCGCCGCGCAGCACCGTGCGTCCTTTACCGGTCAGGTCAAAAGCCGCCCCGATACGTGGGGCAAAGTTGTTGCGGTCGGTATCCACCAGCGAGCGGGAATTCCCGTCGCGCCCGGCCAGCAGGATACGCCCACTGAACGGGTCAAAGTTGGACATCCGGTTGTTGAGTTCATAGTACGGCGTAAACAGCTCATAACGCAGGCCGGCGTTGAGCGTCAGCCGACGGTTGATGCGCCAGTCATCCTGCGCAAAAAAGCCCATCTCGTAGCTGCGCGTCGTTGCGGCCGGGATTTCCGGGTTGGCCGTGGTGGTAAAGGCCGTGCGCCCGACGAGCATCTGCGCCACCTGGTAGCCGGTCTGCCCCAGGCCCGGACTCGCTGGCGGCGGCCCGCCGGGGCGGAAAGTCACCACCTGGTCGGAGAAAAAGTAGAAGCCCTTGCTGAAATCCGCCTGCACCGAGCGGATATTGCGCTGAATGATGGACGCCCCGAACTTGGCCGAATGGTTGCCGGCAACCCAGGTCACGGCATCGGTGAACTGAATTGTCCGCTGGTTGAGGATGAACTCGCCAAAGTCACCTAGGTACTCCAGAAAGTCCCCGTTGCCGCCACCGATGAGCGAAATGCCGTTGGCGCGGGTGATGCCGTTGATGCCGGGGATGCCTAGTTGACGGTTGAGGTCCGTCCCGAAGCCGAGCGGCAGGAACTCGATGTTCTGCTTGACATAACCAAACCGCAGCTCATTGACGACATTGGGCGTGAACGTGCGCGTGTAGTTGCCCATCACGCTGTGGTTGAACTGCCGGTTCGTTCCAGAACCAAAGCCGGTCTGGGCGTTGATGCCCAGCCGTCCTGGATCGAACTGCGGGTCGTCAGCAATGCTGAACCGCACAAAGACGGTATCCCGCTCGGTGAACCGGTGGTCCACCCGGAGGTCGCCGCCCTTGAAGTTCTGCCGCTGGATTTGGCGGTTGAAGAAGTTGAAGCGCGCCCGGTCAGGCAGGTCGGGAAGCGGAAAGAAGTTTAGATACCGGACGGCAGCCGGGTCGAGCCGGTCCTGGGGAATGATGTTGCCCGGAAACGGCAGTCCGGTCAGCGGGTCAAAAATCTGCACTGCCGCGCCCAGACCGGTGAAGTTTGGATTGAGCAGTTCGCTGAAATCGCCACGCCGCATGCGCGCCGTCGGCACGGTGAAGGTGCGCCCTTCCTCGCGCGGCAGCCGCTGCCGCAGCTGTTGGTAGTCGGTAAAGAAGAATGTTTTTCCACGGATGATAGGGCCACCGAAAGTGCCGCCAAACTGATGCCGAATGAACACCGGCTTGGGCGGTACAACGCCGACCAGATCGGTGGCGCGGGCATCCATGGCCGAGTTGCGGAAAAATTCAAAAGCCGAGCCGTGAAAATCATTCGAGCCGGAGCGAATCGTAGCGCTGACAATAGCTCCGCCGCCGCGTCCAAACTCAGCCGGGGCCACACTCGTGATAACCCGAAACTCCTCGATAGCCTCAATAGGCGGGAAAAACACAATGGTGTTGACAATGGATTCGTTGTTGTCAATGCCATCAAGGGTGAAGTTGTTGTTCTGCTCCCGCAAGCCGTTGACAGACAGCGCCGCCGAGCCGGTGTCGCCTTGGCGGAAGGTTTCAGCATTGCCGCCAGACCCATCGGCGTTGCTGCCCGGTGTGCCGCGCGTCACGCCCGGCGTCAGCGTCGCCAACTGGGTGAAGTTCCGCCCGTTGATGGGCAGGTCAATGATCTGCCGGCCGGTGATGGTTTGCCCGATGGACGAACTCGCGGTTTCCACCAGCGGCGCGCCGGCCGTGACCTCCACGACATCCGTGATGTTGCCCGGTTCCAGTTCGGCATTCAGGCTGAGCACTTGGTTGACGCGCAAAACGACTTCCGGGCGGGAGAGTTTTTTGAAGTTAGGAGCTGAAAATTCAACAAGGTACGTCCCGGCTTTGAGCACCGGAAACACATAGACGCCATCGGCGTTGGTTGTGGTTTCCAGTTTGGCATTTGTTGCGGTTTCGGTAGCCGTGACGGTCGCGCCGGCAATGACACTACCACTGGTATCGGTGACGACACCCGTCAGCCGCGCCGTATCGCTCTGGGCCAGTACGGGCCAGACGAAACCAAACAGGACGCCCAAAAATACGCCACACGAACGAAGCCAGCGATGTGTTCGCAGCCGTTTCAAACTGTTTTCGGCGGTTAACACACGTTGCCTCATTCGCGCGGGGTGAGCGTAAGACATAGTGCAATTCCTCCTGAGAAAAATGATGCTTTCATGGCAGCCGGCAGGTTTACGACGACGGTGGCGGTTCTGCCACACACCCTCCTGAGAAAAATGATGCTTTCATGGCAGCCGGCAGGGGGCGACCAAACTTCAGGCCGGCATCAGGCTGAAGCAGCATCTGCACACATTGACCACCTCCAGCCCAACTGGTACGGGCGGGCCTCTGAGTGCACAGCGCCTTCGCTAGCCCTGGCGGCAGGCTTATTCCGCTTGGGGGACCGGAACAAGCGCGTCGTCAATGTTGACGCTGCGTTACAAGCGTGTTAGAGCGTGCGGAAACTTACGAAGTCTGTTTCACGGTGTCAACTGCCCCCCGGCCAATGAGTAGACAAGCCGGTTTTGGGGCGATTCGTGGCGTTGATGTTGTCTCCCAGAAAGAGCGGTAATCGCCACATTTGCACCTGGCTTTTGCCTCTAGAGAACGACATCTATGGCATCCCCTTCGTCTTCCTCTCTCTCGCGTCGTCGCTCAATAGGCGACATTTTCACCATGAACTTTGGCTTCCTTGGCATCCAGTTTGGCTGGGGCTTGCAGATGGCCAATATGAGCGCCATCTACGAAAAACTTGGCGCACAGCCGGACGAGATTCCTCTGCTCTGGCTGGCCGCGCCGATGACGGGTCTCATCGTCCAGCCCATCGTCGGCG
>Ga0308393_1000042_pt1 | contig 74249 bp, 57 predicted proteins | sample Hotspr2Sampleee2_FD_202364 | JGI IMG/M metagenome (GOLD analysis project Ga0308393, IMG submission 202364) | Hot spring phototrophic mat microbial communities from Mushroom Spring, Yellowstone National Park, Wyoming, United States - 20050630_ee2 ... | reverse complement strand
CCTTCGGATTCTTCTTCGCTAACACCGATGTAATCGCCGCCGTCAACGTCGTCTTCCCGTGATCCACGTGCCCTATCGTCCCAATGTTGACGTGCGGCTTGCTCCGATCAAACTTCTCTTTGGACATACTTTACTCCTTCGAAACTGAGGTCGTTTTTTTATTGCTCAGTATTGGCTGTCCCCCTAGCCTTAGCAATAATCTCTTCGGCAACAGACTTAGGGGCCTCCTCGTAAGCTTTGAAATGCATGGTGTAGATGGCACGCCCTTGTGACATCGAGCGAAGGGCAGTTGAGTAACCAAACATTTCTGAAAGTGGTACGACAGCCGAAATAACACGCGATCCGGCTCGCTCTGAAAAACCTTCAATTCGTCCGCGCCGCGAGCTTAGGTCACCAGTGATGGCGCCAAAGTATTCTTCTGGAGACTCAACTTCCACTGCCATAACTGGCTCAAGCAAAACTGGCTTGGCTTTCTTCGCCGCTTCTTGGAAGGCTATTGAGCCGGCAATCTTGAAAGCCATTTCGTTTGAGTCAACTTCGTGGTAACTACCAAACACTAACTCTACTTTTACGTCGACAACTTCGTAGCCGGCTAGAACCCCTCGTTCCATGGCTTCTCTAATACCGGCTTCAACGGCCGGGATGTATTCACGTGGGATCACGCCGCCTACAATTTTGTTTTCAAAAATAAACCCTGTACCCGGCTCTAAGGGGTAGATCTTAATCTCGGCATGTCCGTACATACCACGGCCGCCAGTCTGCCGGATATACTTCCCGACACCTTCTGCCGGTACACGTATTGTCTCGCGGTAGGCAACTTGAGGCCGTCCAACATTAGCATCCACGTTAAATTCGCGCTTCAGGCGGTCGACAATAATCTCAAGGTGCAGTTCACCCATCCCAGCAATAAGAGTTTGATTTGTTTCCTGATCGGTTTTAACTCGGAAGGATGGGTCCTCTTGGGCTAGGCGATTGAGCGCGGCGCTTAGTTTATCTTGATCCTGCCGCGTTTTTGGCTCGATAGCTACTTCAATGACGGGTGTTGGAAACTCTATTGCCTCAAGGATAATGGGGGCCTTTTCATCGCAAATTGTGTCGCCGGTAGTGACATTTTTCAAACCGCCAATAGCGACAATTTCGCCTGCATAAGCCTCTTCAAGGTCTTCGCGCTTGTTAGCGTGCATCAGCATGACCCGGCCGACTCGCTCTTTGACTTCTTTTGTTGAGTTGAGGACATAGGAGCCGGCCGTCAGAGTGCCAGAATAGATACGACAGAATGCAAGTTGGCCGATATGCTTGTCGGAAAGAATCTTGAAAACCAGGCCTGAGAAGGGCTCATCATCGGCGGCTCTGCGAGTAACTTCCTCTCCCGTACGTGGAAGCGTACCTTTCACAGGTGGAATGTCAACCGGCGAGGGAAGGTAATACACAACGGCATCAAGTAACTGCTGAACCCCCTTGTTTTTGAAAGCTGAACCGCACAAGACCGGGACCACATTCATGGCAATTGTTTCACGTCGTAGTACAGCGCGCAGTTCAGCCTCCGATATTTCTTTTCCTTCCAAGTACTTCTCGGCGATTTGATCATCAATATCAGCAATTAGCTCTATCATCTTGTCGCGGGCCGCTTTCGCCTCTTCAAGAAGCGACCCAGTCGGCTGGGAAAAGAGCATTTTCTGACCGTAACTCTCTTCATCCCATCGCACGGCCTGCATAGTGATGAGATCAACAACTCCCTCGAAAGCATCTTCGGACCCAATCGGATGGGTAACGGGGATGGGCCGTGCATTGAGGCGGGTGCGGATAGAATCTATGCTCTTGTAGAAGTCTGCCCCTGCACGATCCATCTTGTTGATGAAAGCAATTCGAGGAACGCCATATTTGTTGGCCTGCCGCCAAACAGTCTCAGACTGCGGTTGAACACCCGCCACAGCGTCAAATATGGCTACCGCACCGTCCAAGACGCGCAAAGACCGCTCAACTTCAATGGTGAAGTCGACGTGTCCGGGCGTATCAATGATGTTTATTCGATACTGCTCTCCTTCAACTGCGCCGCCAAGCCTCCAGAAACAGGTTGTTGCCGCAGAGGTAATTGTGATGCCGCGCTCCTGCTCCTGGATCATGTAATCCATTGTGGCCGAACCTTCATGGACTTCGCCCAGTTTGTGATTGCGGCCCGTGTAGTACAAAATCCGCTCGGTTGTTGTCGTCTTGCCGGCATCAATGTGTGCCATGATGCCTATGTTGCGGAACTTGCTCAGCGGTGCTTTCCGTGCCATGACGCTTTTCCCAACCTCGAAACTACCAACGATAATGTGCAAAGGCACGGTTTGCGTCCGCCATGCGGTGAACCTCGTCGCGCTTCTTGACAGCCGCACCGCGCAAGTTGGAAGCATCAAGTAACTCGTTGGCGAGTCGGTCGATCATAGTTTTCTCGCCACGCTGACGTGCACTTGTAATCAGCCACCGTATGGCTAAGGCATTCCCGCGTCTTCGTTGATCTACTTCGATAGGAACTTGATATGTTGCCCCGCCTACTCGCCGTGAACGAACTTCAACCCGCGGACGCACATTGTCCAGTGCTTTTTTGAAAACCTTGAGTGGGTCATCATCGGTCTTAGCGCGAATTTTTTCCATGGCGCGATAGAATATCTTTTCCGCCACGGAACGCTTTCCATCCCACATCATGCAGTTGATAAACTTTGTTACGATTTCGCTGTTGTATACTGGGTCAGGAGGAACTTGTCTTACCTCAGTGACTCGTCTCCGTGGCATAGCTTACCTATCCTTGCCTAACACAAGAAGGACTTTTCTCCTGAAAGTTCTCGCTATTTCTTCTTGACAGCGGCACCCTTTGCCGGTGCGCCCTTACCGGCATCCTTTGGACGTTTTGCCCCATACTTAGAGCGGCCTTGGCGGCGGTTGGCAACACCTACAGAATCTAAAGCCCCACGTATGACGTGATAGCGCACACCAGGCAGGTCTTTAACCCTCCCCCCTCGAATCAGCACAATCGAGTGTTCTTGGAGGTTATGACCGATACCCGGAATGTATGTTGTCACTTCAATACCGTTGACCAGCCGTACACGGGCAACTTTACGCAAGGCCGAGTTGGGCTTCTTGGGCGTTTGAGTATACACCCGAGTACAGACACCACGCTTCTGTGGACAACCCTGAAGAGCAGGACTGCTCGTTTTATACTTGACCTTTTCTCGCCCTTTCCGGACAAGCTGATTAATTGTAGGCACGCCGACCTCCAAAAAAGCCTACTCAACAAAAATCGGCATTGTACAGTGAGTTGCCACTCCCAAACGGCTGGCCATCACCCTGTGAGTGATCCAACGGTTTTCCGAGTGACGAAACGCCTATTCTAAGCGTCTTCCAAAGTAACTGTCAATACCTTATCTGTGTAATGGCTAAGGCTCCTGTCTAACCTGACCGCAGTGGACATCCCCCTTACGCCCTGTGCCCGGTCAAAGGAACAGCTTACCTATAAACGGCACCCTTGGTAATAGATTCAAAAAACCGTGGCTTCCACAACACGATGCCAACAAAACCGACATGCTTGGCAAGGAGCAGAGCGCACTGAGTTACTTTGGGGGGATGGTTGCTTCGCACAATACAGCGGTCTTGCACAAAAGCTTCTTTGGAAACAGCTTACTTTGCTTCCCCTTGGGTCGCTTTGGCTTCACCCAGCGTCTGTTCCCTCTTATGATTGCTGCCTAGTGAAAAAAACGGTACTTGACGGCTGACCTGTAGGCTGCAGTTTGCCCTGATGTTGCCTGCCGTTGAAGCTTTTGGACTTACCAAGCGTTATGGCTCACAAGTGGCGCTAGGAGAAGTCTCGCTGCGAGTAGAAGCCGGAGAGTTCCTGACGCTTCTGGGACCTTCGGGATGTGGCAAAACAACCCTGTTGCGTCTGATTGCTGGTCTGGTTATGCCTGATGCCGGAAGGATTTATCTGGCCGGGCAAGATGTAACCCATCTTCCGGCGTACCGCCGTCCGGTTCACACTGTTTTCCAAAGCTATGCGCTTTTTCCCCATCTGAATGCGTACGACAACATTGCCTTTGGGTTGGCCCGCAAGGGCTATGCCCAAGCTGCCATAAGACGGCGTGTCGAAGCGCTGCTGGCGTTGGTTGGCTTGGAAGGTATCGCACATCGCTATCCCCATGAGCTATCTGGCGGTCAGCAACAGCGCATTGCCCTAGCACGGGCGTTGGCCTGCGAGCCCCCTGTGCTCCTGCTCGATGAACCTCTCGCTGCCCTTGACCCTCACCTCCGCCGCCACATGCAACGCGAGCTGAAAAGTCTCCAGCATCAGCTTGGCACAACCTTTATCTTTGTTACCCACGACCAAACGGAAGCCCTAATGCTCTCCGACCGCATTGCGGTCTTGCGCCGAGGACGTATCCTTCAAACCGGGACCCCCCAAGCGCTTCACGACGAACCAGAAACGACGTTTGTTGCCTCCTTCATCGGCAACTGCAACCTACTCCAGGGATGCCTGCACAGTTTTCAGTTCCCAGAAGCCAGTGTTTTGGTTGGCGGACAGATTGTCCATGCACGTTGCCGTCACACCGACGTAAAGCCCGGGCAGACTGTTACCGTTGCCATACATCCTGAGGCACTGCGGCTTGAAAACGCAAATTCAGACCGCCCTCTACTCCCTGGGCAACTTATTGGCACCGTGACCGAACGCATGTACGTCGGGGCTGAAACCCATTGGACCGTTCGTCTCCCAGATGGGCAAACGCTGGTTGCCGCTCTTCGCCATGAAACCCCTCCGACATGGGAAGTCGGAACCCATGTTTTCATTAGCTGGTCCGCAACCCGGGCCATCATTGTTCGACCCGATGAGGAAGGCGGCGGGGCCAACTGAAGCTTAGCCGTACTAGACGCGAGCCAATTGGGTTGCCAGTTCAAACAAACGTGCCCCGAGAACTTCCAAGCGAACGTAGCCTTCCAAGCGGTACACCCACCGCTGTGGCAAAGCCAGACGGGTCCATTTCGCCCCCAATAGGGCCCCTGCTACAGCCGCATTTGTGTCTGTTGCCCCACCGAGCGAAACTACCTTGATCAACCCCTCCTCAAAGTTGGTGGCTGTCTTCAGCGCCCATAACCCAACCCCTAGCGCCCCCAAAGCGCTGCCGGAAACATCCAGTTGCGCCGGGTCAGAAGATGCTTCCATAGCTTGCTGAATCTCGGGCAGCACGTCACTTGGGAGACAGGCTTCAAGCGTAGGAGGCTTACCTTGGACAAGCTGCACTACGACTTCTCCTAACACAAGGGCAGCCTGGATGGCCCGGGTGTCCCAGTGGGTTATGCGGGCAACAGCCGTCACTTCTGCCTGACGACGCGCACCATCCATCACCCGGTACAGAGCCACCGGAATACAGCGCGTCAGATGCCCGCCGTCCGGCGGGTCAAACTCAGGCTCAAAGGAAGCACCTTCAGAAGCTTCAGCAACGCTTTCCCCAGACCGGAGACGACTGAGAACATAGCGTACCAGCGGGGTCATATCCTTGGGATGACTTTGAAACCAGCCCTTCAGCCGCCGGATGAGGTCAGCTTCGTCCAGAGCGCGCTGCGTGCAAATGCTTTCAAGGGTCAACAACAAAAGCTGCCCTTCGTCAGCCAGCTCGCCTGGGGCCGACCGAACTGATGGGACAGGTTGAAACTCACGCAGTGACTCAAACCGACCGTACTCTTCAATCTCAGCGGCGCTGAGCCCTTTGAACGGAAAACCCAGAGCGTCACCAATTGCTGCCCCAAGTAGGCAACCTTGAAAATTTTCCTTCATACACGCAGATGTGTGTCGTCAAAGCCAGGGAGAACTAGATACATTGAGCGCCCTTGAGCCATTACGTAACATGGCAGACTGAACTTGCCCAGCACTTTACTTGCCCCGGCGGCTTCCCATCATGTCCACTCTGCTGCTCATTGCCGTTGCATGTTATGCGTTTGGCGCTGGCTATGCCCTCTTCACAGTGTGGCGGATGCCCCGCACACGTTGGTTTTGGGTTGCTCTGGGGCTGATGGCCGCCGGTTTTGGAACGCACACTTTATCGATCATCGCCCGTGGTTGGGAAGTTGCCCGGTGTCCCCTGCTGAGCTACCAAGAAGTCTGCTCCTTTCTGGGATGGGCTATTGCAGCCTACTTCCTCGGTACTTACTTCTGGTATCGCTCAAAGTCATTTGCCGCCTTTGCCATGCCAATGGTGTTTCTCTTTGCTCTAGCAGCATGGCTTCTTCCGGCGCCAAGCGATACCGCTGCCATCCTGAAGTTCTACGGTCGGACGGCCTTTCTTCTCACTCTGCACGGGGTATTGTTTGTTCTTGCCTACGCAGCCTTCGCCGTTTTGTTTCTTGCGGCCATCCTATACATCGTGCAGGAGCGACAACTCAAGCAAAAGCAGTTTGGCCCGCTTTGGTCACGCCTTCCCTCACTGGACACATGCGACGCGGTAAGTGGCAAGGCGCTCATGACCGGCTTTGTGTTGCTCACGCTGGGCATCCTGACGGGTATCGTTAGCTCGCGCCGGCTCAACGGGGTGTACTGGCAGGGCGATCCCCTGGAGTTTCTCTCCATCGCCACTTGGCTTATCTACTTTTGTGTGGTTCATTACCGTTTGACAGCCGGTTGGCGCGGCCGACGGGCGGCCTGGTTGGGTATCGTCGGCTTTGCCATGGTCATTGTGAGCTTGGTTGGGATTGGTTGGTTCAACGGTTTTCACACCATCGGCTGAAACTTTCTACCGAGCAAAACGGTTTTGAGCTGCCCAGTAACCTTCCTCCACCCCACTGCCCCCCAGCATGTCTTTGCTATGAACGTGCTTCTTATCGGTATCAACCACACCACAGCACCGGTTAGCGTGCGTGGGCGACTGGCTTTTTCTGAGGCAGCATTACCTACTGCCCTTCAACGACTGGTAGCCAGCGGCAGTGTCAGTGAGGCAGTTATCGTCTCAACCTGCAATCGGGTCGAAGTCATCGTTGTCCCCTGCTTGCCAACAGCCGAGGCGGTTGAAGCTGTCACGACCTTCCTGTGCGACTATCACGATGTACCGGTAGGGCAAATCCGCCCGTATCTGTACATTCACCAGTCGAGCGCTGCCGCACGGCATCTGATGCGAGTAGCCGCCAGCCTTGACTCCATGATCGTCGGCGAAAGCCAAATCCTAGGCCAGATCAAACGGGCCTACGCGCTAGCCACCGCTGCCAACACTGTAGGCCGTCACTTGCACCGTCTCTTTGAGCGGGCCTTTGCGGTTGCCAAGCGCGTGCGTACAGAAACTGGTATCGGCGCACATGCCATCTCGTTTGGTTCGGTTTCCGTCGAGTTAGCCCAGAAAGTCTTCGACCATCTTAGCAACAAAGTGTTGCTGCTCATCGGGGCCGGGGAAATGGCCGAACTAGCAGCCAAGTGTTTCTTCGAGGCCGGTGTCCCCTCACTTTATGTTGCTAACCGCACACTGGCTCACGCCCAACACTTGGCCGACTGTTTTCACGGCGGAGGGCGTGTCCTAGGGCTCGACGAGCTGCCGGCACGGCTCCACGAAGCCGATATTGTCGTAGCCTCCACGGGCGCCACCACCTATCACATCACGCCAACGATGGTCCGTGCGGCGCTGGCGCGTCGGCGCTACCGGCCAATGCTGCTTTTTGACCTTTCTGTGCCACGGACAATCGCCCCAGAAGTGACTGTCTTGGAAGGCGCCTTTGTCTTCGATCTCGACGACCTCCAGCGCGTCATTGCTGCCAACCAACGGGAACGCCGCCGGGAAGCGGAACGTGCTGAAGCCATTGTCGAGGCCGAAACGGTCGCTTTCATGACAGAAGCCGATCGGCTTGACATTGGCCCTACCGTTGCTGCGCTCAAGGAACGGCTGACCGACATCTGTAACGCCGAGTATGAACGGCAGCGGAAACGCCTTGGCTCACTCACCCCAGAACAGGAAGCCGCCATTCGTCAGTTCCTGTTGGAAAGTATCGTTAACAAGATGCTCCATCCACTTATCCTAGGCTTGCGGGAAGCTGCCAAGCAGGGCTCGGAACTTGTCGATCTTCGCCGCGCTTTTGCCCTAGACAGCATCACTGTGAAAGCAAATACGGCCGGAGAAAACAACTCAGCCAATGCCCGTGAGGAAGCCACCGGTCAACGTACATACCGATGACATCCATTTCCTTCTGGCAGGCAACGGCCAGACGCTACCCGGTGCCACACCCGACGATCACTGATGTTGACTGCCTAATTGTCGGCGGTGGGATTGCCGGGACCTCGGCAGCCTATGCGCTAGCGCAGGCCAAGCCGAACTGGAAACTCGCCGTTGTTGATCGACGCCAGGTCGCCGGTGGCGCAACCGGCCGCAATGCCGGTTTTCTACTTGCCGGAACAGCCGACCACTACGCTGTCGCTGTTGCCAGATATGGTCGCGAAACGGCGCGCGCCGTCTTTGCCACAACCGTTGCCAGTCATCGCCACATTCGGATGTTTCTAGCTCAACATCCTGCTGTGGATTGCGACTACACCCCATGTGGCAGCCTGACGCTTGCCGGAACGGCCGAAGAGGCCGAGATTCTGGCGCATTCGGCCGAACTGCTACGTGAAGATGGCTTCGACGTGGAATTTGTTCCCTATGACCCCCTCCAGCGCGGCTTCTGCGCCGCCATCCGCAACCGGCACGATGCCGGCATCCATCCAGTCAAGCTTGTCCACGCCCTGCTCGATGCTTCTGGTGCTACCATTGTTGAAGACTGGCCGGTGGCCACATTTGAGATCACTCCAGCGGGCATCGTCGTGCAGGGCGAGCGCGGGCAACTGTGCGCTGAGCGGGTTCTTCTGACGCCAAACGGCGAAGCTGCCAGCCTTCACCCCTACTTTGCTGACAAGGTGTTTCCCAAACGCGGACAGATTTTCGTCACCGCCCCCTATCCCAGCCGGCTGCTCTCCGAAGTCGTCTATGCCAACGACGGCTACGAATACTTCCGACAACTGCCCGACGGACGTTTTCTGTTCGGCGGCGCCCGGCGCGCCTTTGCCGCCACTGAAATCGGGACGGATGAAACACCGACAAAGAACGTCCAAGATGCTCTTGAACGCTTCCGAGACCGTCACTTTCCCGAACTGCTCGGTCTTCCAATCACCCACCGCTGGGCAGGGATAATGGGCTTTACGCCAGATGGACTTCCGCTGCTAGGGACGCTGCCTGATTGCCCCCAGATTGCCTTTTCCATTGCATGTCACGGCCACGGCATGGGCTTCAGTCTGGAAGTTGGTCGCCTGGCGGCCGAACTTGTCATCAGCGGCAAGCCACCGGCGCTGTTCGATGTGGCGCGGCTGGAACAAAAATCCACGTCGGACGTGGCATGTTAGGCGGGTCGCGAACAACCATGCGCTGCCGGCAGCCAATGAATCGGACGCACCCGCTCAATCAGTTGGTGTTTGGCCGCCAGGGTCCAGTAGTACATCAAGCCCGCTAAGTCATCTGCTTCCAACCCGTAGTGGATGTTTTCTTCGAGATACCTCACTAGGGTCTCAACCGGCAGCTCTAACCGGCGCGCATAACGCGCCGCCAGCGCTGCACGTGCGCGCAGGCCCGCCTCCCGTGCCGCAACAAAGTCAAGCCCGGCTACGGCTTTCTGGGCGCTTTCGCGTACGGCCCAGACGGCAAACACGAAGGGCAGTCCCGTCAAGCGCCGCCATTCGCCCGCCAAATCGAAAACATGCAAGCCTGTTCGATCAAAGGTCAGTGCCGGGTCGCCAATAATGACAGCAGCGTCTGCTTTGGCCAGCATGCGTGGCACATCTGGCGGCGCCGGATGAAAGTCCACTTTGTAGCGATAAAACTCGGCAAACAGAATCCTAACCAACGAAACCGACGTGCGCGACGACGTATCAAGCGCCACGGTTCTGATTTCCGGGAGTGGCTTTGTGGCCGCCATGACAACACTGCGCACGGTGTGCTTTGAACCAATTGCCACTCCCGGCACCATCAGCAGGTTCGGAATACGCTGGTACTCAATGGCTGGTATTAGGGCGGCCGCAACTTCCCCCTGCCGCAGCAGCTCTGCGCAACGCGCCGGAGCTGCATCGGTAATCAGGTGACACTGCCGGCGCTGCGCGCCGGTCAGAAAGTCCTCCATCAGAACCGCCGAGTTGAGGTAATCCGACGCTGCAATGGTCGGTAGTTCCCCAGCCACAGCGGTTTACCACTTCCCTTCGCGCTTCAGCTTCTGAATCTTGCGCTTGATGAGTTCGCGGCGTAGGGGACCCGCTTTCTCAATGAAGAGCTCACCTTCAAGGTGATCATACTCATGGAGTACACAGCGGGCTTCGAGATCGAGAAAGTCTCCTTCAAACCACTCACCCTTGACATTTTGAGCCCGCACAATAACCCGCGCCGGACGCTCGACTTCAAAGTAAATCCCCGGAAAGCTGAGGCAACCTTCATCCCCTACCTGAGTACCTTCGGTCCCCAGAATCTCTGGGTTGATGAAGACAAACTGCCGGTTTTTCTCCTTGCTGCAATCCATTACAAACAGGCGTTTGGAGACCCCAACTTGGGGTGCAGCCAGCCCAACCCCCGGTGCATCGTACATGGTCTCAAACATATCGGCGACAAGTTGCTCCAAAGCCTCGTCGAATTCGGTTACCGGTAACGCCTTTTCGGTCAGTATCTTGGCTCCATACTTGACGATTTCACGTTTCATGTCCTTTGTTCCTCGGCGGTAGCTTGACAATAACATAGCACCGGCCGGCCAGGGCGTCTTGGCCGGCTTCCCGTAAGGCCGCACCTTCCGGCAAAATGCCCCCTGGGAACGGTCGAATATGATAGCGTCACTTACTGTATGGCTACGATGAATTCGCATTCCACTGCCCACACCGGCAGTTTCGCCAACCCCAGGGCGCTTGGCCTGGCCTGCTTGGCACATTTCGTCAACGATGCCTATTCAAGCTTCATTTTCCCGTTACTGCCCTTGATGACAGCGCAGTTGCACTTGTCGGCTGCCCAGGTATTCTGGCTCATTCCGGTCTATGCGCTGTTCTCGAACTTTCTTCAACCGGTCTATGGAATGCTCTCTGACCGCTGGTCGCGGCGGGGTTTTGCGTTGACTGGCCCTTTGCTGGCGGCGCTGTTTTTGTCATCCATCGGTTACGCAGGCAGTTACGGCTGGCTCATCGTCATCTTGATTGTGGGGGGCATGGGCGTGGGGATGTTTCACCCGCAGGGTGCGGCGATGGCGGCGGTCGCCAGCGGCCAGCGCCGCCGACTTGGCATGGCGCTCTTTTCGGCTGCTGGCACGCTGGGCGTGGCGTTTGGGCCGCTCGTTGTGACTCAGACCATCGCCCACTTCAGCTTGGGGAGCACGTTGTATCTAGCGCTGGCCGGTATCGCGGCCATGGTCGGGCTGTTCTTCTGGCTGCCGCCCCTGCCAGTCTCCAGGCGGCTGTCGGCTGAAACGACGACGGAAGCCGGCCCGGGTCTGGTTCATGCGCTTCAGCTTGCCAGTGTGCCGCTTCTGGCACTGTATGCCATTACGGTCGTGCGCGCTGCCACGCAAATGCTGATCAACGCCTACTACCCCTTCATCCTGCAGGCGCAAGGGGCCTCGCTGACCCACATTGGCAACGCCTTGATGGCTTTTCTTCTCGCCGGCGGTATTGGCGGGCTGGCCGGCGGCTTTCTGGCCGAACACCTTGGCGGACGCGCCGTTACCGTGCTCTCGGGCCTCACGTCCGGCCCCCTACTTGCCACAGCTTTTCTTGTTTCTCCACAGTGGACAATCCCGTGGCTAGTCTGTGGCGGTTTTGCTCTTGGAGCCACGATTCCCGTCAACGTCGCCATGGCGCAGGAACTCGTCCCGCAGCGGACGGCCACTGTGTCAGCACTGATGATGGGTTTTGCGTGGGGCGTCGGCTCACTGGCCCCACGCGCCTTCGAGCCACTGACACCGTTTATCGGCGGCTATCACGGGGCCATTATCGGGCTGGCGCTCGGCACGACGCTCAGCACCGTTCTTGTCCTCTGGCTGCCACGGGAAGCCCGGCGTCCACTGCTGCGTCTCTCATGGCGGATGGCGCACCGGTTCAGTCTGGCACGGACGGATTCATCACTCGCCCCATAAACAGCGTCGCACCGCTGCGGTTGTCCCGAATGACGAACAGAAACGGATGGTCCGCTCGAAACACCACCGGACGCGGCGGTTCAGGGCCGATGGACGTTATCCGCATGCCGACACCTGTGGCGGCGGCGGCTTCTGTACCTTCCTCGTTGACTTCGACGAATGCCTTGTGGGCAATGGCGTCAATAAAAAGCTTGGCCTGCCGGGTCATCGCCGAGAAATCAGCGTCTTCCGTAAACGCCAGGGTCATTCCGAGCGCCTTCATGTCATCTATCAGGCGTTCCAGCCGCAGCGTCAGTTTGAAGCGCGGCACACTGACCTGCACCTCGCGCGCAATGGCTTTTTCGACGACTTCCTGAAGCTGGGCAGCAGTGAGTCCCTTTTCCAGCGCCGGCAGGCCATCCGTGGCATTCGGCAGCAGGATGACCATGGAGAGTTCGTTGCCGCGATAGGGCAACGTCAACGCCTGGAATGTGCCGCCGTCAAAATGGGCGTAGCGCCCGGTGCGGTTCATCATCGCCACCGTGACCGTCCCTCCGCGTGCTAGGCGGAACTGATCCTGTTCGTTTGTGGCGTCGCGGTCAAAGGCCTCGGCCCAGTTGCCCTTGAAGTAAATGGCGTTGGTCAGCACCAGCCGCGTCATGGGTGTGATGAAACCCGGCGGAAGCAGGTCGGGAATTCGGCGGTTGGTCTTCGTGGAAACCCAGTCGTTGATTCGGCTGCGCGTACCTTCCGGGTTACCCCGAAAATCAACTTCCTCCAGTCCGGCCCCATAGTGCTGCCGGGTGGCCGACAGGAAATCCGGCTCGAAACCCAACCCGCGCTGTCCCCACAGCGCATTGGCTACGGCTAGCGTGTAGGGCGCGTTGGGCGTGTTGATGAGCCGGTCCTGGGCAGCAAAAGCGGCGTGGGGAATGCCATCAGGAAACTGAAGCGCGCGTTGCATTTCCGCCAGCGTTGCACCCTGCGCACCGAGTGCCGTCATCGCCAGAGCAGAGCTGATGCTGTAGGGTGAAAAAAACAGATTGCCGTCCGTTTGGCGGCCGAGCTGCTGGTACAGGGCAACAGCAAAGCGGTTGACCCCGGCAGCGGCATCACGGGGGGCAGTGGCAGTGTTCATACGTGGCTCCTTGGGCATAGGGGAAGTCGTGACCGGCATCTCGGATACTGGGCGCGAAGCCGGACGGTGTTTGCGCTTTTGAGCTGAAGTATCATGACTTGTCAGCAGCCACAACGCTACCAGACACAGGCCGAATATACGGCTTGGTATCATCATCGGGAAAGGTCCTCCGAAACCGGCGAGATGCTGGCACATTTGACGCCTTCACGCCGCATCTGGTTCCCCAAGCGGCTTGTCCGGCGGTGGCTCGGCTGAAATTGCTGTCAGGGGTGAGAGTCCCATCAGCACCAGCCAACCGGCAGCTACCAAGAACGCCGTTGCACCGGTCGCCAGAACCGTCACGGTTGGCGTCCACCCCCACACATCAAGCGCCCGTCCCATCAGCCACAGGAAACCCGCCATGGCAAAAGTCAGTGCGCCGAACTCAAAGGCAAACACGCGCCCGCGCAATTCGTCCGGGACGAGCCGCTGAAGCAGCGTCGTACTGACAACCCAGAGCAAACTACCGCAGATGGTGATGAGAACCATTGCGACGACAACCATCCACAAATGGACAGAGCCGGCCCAGAATCCAAAAAACACACCTCGCAACACAAAGAGCCAGAAGATGCTCCACGCAATGTTGAAGCGCTGACGCAGAAACCAGCCGGCGGTCAGCGCGCCGACCAGCGCCCCAAAGCCGTGCGCGCCGTTGAGAATCCCTACAGACAACGCCCCATCGCGGCCGACCGGAAACACCGTCTGTCCATACACGACAGCTAACAACCACACCCCGCTTCCCGCAATCGAGATTCCGGTTTTGACGAGCGCCACGGCCAGGGTTGCCGGATGCATCAGCAGGTATCTCATAGCCGGCCAGAAGCTTGTATCGGGTGACACCCCCTGTGTCTTTGGCTTTGGTGGTGCATCTTGCAAGCCAAGTAGGATGGCAAACGAAACCATGAAGGAAGCAGCGTCCACGATGAAAGCCACTGTCAGACCAAGCGCATCGGCCACGACACCGCCCAGAAAACCACCCAGCCCAAGCGTCAACGACCAGGTCAGACTCGTCAGTTGGTTGGCCGTGATGAGTTCTTCCGGCTGCGCCACCGATGGAATCAGCGCCTGCCGCGCCGGCTCGAAAAAGGCCGCCAGGGAAAACTGAAGCGCCGACAGAACGTAAATCAGCCAGAGCCGTTCAGGGCGGTCAACAAGCAGAAAGCCCAAAACGATGACAGCACGCAGCAAGTCGGCAGCCATCATGACATACCGCCGGTTGAACCGGTCGGCTACCATACCGGCCACCGGGCTCCAGATCGGGAACGGAAGCAGTTCGATGGCAATGATGAGCGCCGCCACTTCTGCGCCACCGCCATACTGCCGCACAAGCTGCATGAGCGCCGCGTAGTTAAGCCAGTCACCTAACTCGCTGACAAGCTGCGCTGCCCAAACCCGTCGAAATCGTGGATTTTGCCGTAAAAGCCCAATGTAGCCGATGGTCGTCATGTCCGGGTGCTTCCTAGGCGCTTTGCATGCCGGATGGAAGCTTACTTGCCCGCGCGCAACGGCAGGGTTACCCCTCGGACAGTCGCTTCAGTTAGCCATACACGCTTTGCTGAAACGGGGTTCAGGGTGCCGGCTCCGGCAACAGACACCGCTGGTATTTCTACCGCGCCGTTGTGTAGGCCGGAAATTTTCGGCCTCTTTCCCGCGGCGCTGTTTTCTACCGGCATGGTCACTCGTAGCGCAGGGCTTCGACCGGATCGAGCCGCATGGCACGCCAGGCCGGGCAAAGCGCACCAATAGCTCCACTCAACACTGCCACCACTGCCACAATGACAAACCACACCGGCTCGAACTCAATGGTACGAAAAGCCGTAAAGCTCACAATCCACCAGCGACCCAGATATGCCAGACCGATCCCCAGCAGCACACCAGCGCTGCTTAGAAGCAGGGCTTCTTGCTCGATGGTCAGCAGAATAAAGGCGTCCGTAGCGCCTAGGGATTTGAGAATGCCAATCTCACGGGTGCGTTCGACGACCGAGGTGTACATCGTCAGCGCCACGATGAGTAAGCTGATCACCAGCGCCAGCCCGACGACCACTCGGAGGAAGGTACCCAAGGCCGGAAGCCCACTAGCATACAACCCCGGTAGGTCACGGACAAAAATGATCTGATCAGTTGGGAACGCTTCCCGCAGGCGCTTAGAGACGGCTTCCTGTTGGCTGGCTTCTTCACACTGGACAAGCACCAGCGAACAGCGTTCTGGTGCAGCAAGCATCGTCTGGAGAGTTTCCAGCGGAGCCTTGAGGCGGGCTCCGCTGGGCGGCTCGTAGATACCCACGACCGTAAACACATGCCGGGACAACCTCACCTGCGCGCCAAGCTGAAATTCGCGGCTGCGCGCCTGTTCTTGGTCGACCACTAGCTCATCACGTCCCTGTGGCGCGCGTCCGGCCACAATGCGTACTCCGCTCATCGCCGCGTACTCTGCCCAGGGCACACCTTCGAGCAGCCGAAACCCAATGCCGCTGTCCGATGGCAAGGCATACTGAACAACCGGCACAGCAGCCCGTACGCCGGGGATGGCCGCAATACGCGGCAGCCGCTCCAGCGGATAAGCCGGCTGATTCGACACGACGCCCCCGCCAAACGAACCAGACGGCCGCAGCATAAGGTGCGCCCCAACTCGTGCTTCGCGCTCGGCGCGTTCGGCAATGACGCCGCGCGCTAACCCGGATGTCAATAGCACCAGCACGGCACCGACAGCGACGCCAAAAGTCGTTGCTAGTGAGCGTGCCGGGCGATGCCAGAGATTGGCCCACGCAAGGGACGGCATACCCACGTCTTCCTTCGTCAAGAGGTGGATAAAACCCACCACCAGCAGTCACCAGCGGTAGCCTATAGTGCAAAGCCAGTCACAACCGCCAGACTGCCTTGCGAGAGGATAACGAATCGGTCACATTCCAGACATCACAAGGTTGAGCTGGTTTCACACTGCTCTATACCAGCCTGGGTTTCAACCTGCGCATTTGAAGCTCCTATGAACCGCGCCCGCCTCCTGACCCAATTTGCGATTGTCTTGCTTTTTCTGGGGACAGCCACATGGATGAACCCGCTTGGGTCTGCGCCTTGGTCAGCCGTCCTCGGAGCAAGTGTTGGTATTGCGGTTGTTGCTTTTGAGTACTATCTCCGGTCACGCCCGATTACAACCCTGATTGGCGGCACGCTGGGGTTGTTTGCCGGCTTGGTAGCTGCTGCGCTCATCGGCTTGGTTTTGAGCCTCCAGCCGGGCCTTCAGGACCCCTTTAGGACCTACCTTGTCTTGACTGCCCTGCTGGCGCTTGGGTATCTGGGCATGGTCCGCGGCAGTGCTAGTGACCGCTGGTGGGAACTGTTTAGCAACGCTTCCAAAGGTGTCGGCAGCGTTGACAATCGCCCGCTCAATCTCGTCCTTGATACAAGTGTCATCATTGACGGACGCATTGCCGACATTGCAGAGACCGGCTTTTTGAGCGAGCGCCTCATCATTCCACAGTTCATTCTGCGCGAGTTGCAGCACATCGCCGACAGCCCGGAAACCACCAAGCGCAACCGCGGGCGGCGGGGTCTTGACATCTTGCAACGCCTCCAGAAAAACAAAAAGCTGGATACCATCATTACCGACATGGACTTTCCCAACATTCGGGAAGTTGACCTCAAACTCATTGAGTTAGCCAAGCAGCTTGGGGCTAAAATCGTCACCAATGATTTCAATCTCAACAAAGTAGCGCAGTTGCGCGGCGTTCTGGTGCTCAACATCAACGAACTCGCCAACGCCTTGCGCCCGGTTGTCCTGCCCGGTGAAACCATGCAGGTTTTCATCCTGAAAGAAGGCAAGGAATACAACCAAGGTGTGGCTTACCTTGACGACGGGACGATGGTTGTTGTGGACAATGCGCGCCGGCAGATTGGCCGCGCAGTAGACATCAGCGTGACGAGTGTCTTGCAAACGACGGCTGGCAAGATGATCTTTGGCAAACTCATTGAGGAAACAGCACCACGCCCGACGCCACTCTCTGGGGACCGTTCTGAACGACCCGAACGGCCACGGCCGGCCAACCCTTCTTTACCACCGCCGGCTACCGGGACTTCGGCAACACCAACCCCACCGCCACCAATTCCACCAACGTCATCCGAGCTACCGGAAGTCAAGCTTTCTCAGCCATGACCAGATAACCGGTTAGCAACGAGGACGTAAAGGTAAACTCGAAGTCTTCCGGCACAACGCGCGTCCAGAGCAGTCGCCAAAAGGCTCGGTTTAGTCGGGGACGCAAGCCACGAAACTGTATGCAGCGGAGTCCGGCTGCTTGGCAATACTGGGCCATTTCCTGCGGCGTGATAAACAGGCGCCACACGTGCAAGTTCGGCGGTACATTTGGCACAAACCACTCTACGCCTTTGATGACAACTAGCCAACTTAGCCAGTTGCGGTTGAAGGTTGAGGCAAAAAACAACCCACCCGGCCGCAGTACTCGCGCCGCTTCCCGAATCACCCTAGCTGGGTCCTCGACGTGTTCAAGAAAGTCCATGGCGCACACGGCCGAAAACGAAACCTCCGGGTAGGGTAACTTCAGGGCATCTCCGACCTCGTAGTGTACGCTGCGCGTCGTATCGTAACTTTGTGCGATGCTCAGGCTCTTTGCCGACCGATCAAGACCGGTGACGGCAAAACCGGCTCGCGCGAGTTCATTCGACAAAAACCCCCCACCACAGCCGATGTCCAGCACGGCTGCGCCGACGCCGCAACGGGTTGCAATCTCCATGGCAATCCATGGGTTGCGCAGCCGTCCTTCGGCGCGCAGCAGTGCTACGGGATTGTCTTGGGCGGTGTACCATCGTTCGCCCAGTTCGTCATAGAGCGCATTGTTGACCGGGGTCATTCCGGCAGACATTCCCTTTGTCCTCTCCAGAAGTTCCAGTAAAGCAGTTGGTAGCACCCAAATGCTGCCGTCGCGGCAAACGCCCCTACCAGGACTTCAAGCCAGGCGCTTGCTCCACGCGGTATATCCATCCAGATAAGTGCTGCAGCAGCAAGGACTACTGGGTGCACAAGAAACAGCACGGCATGCAACCACTGCTCTTCAGCAGAGCAGACACGGGCATGAACGAACTCATCCTTGGTGACAAACAGCATCGAAAAAACCGCACAGCCAACATACCACGCCAGAGCCGTCGGCGAGTAGGGCACCCACAGCACGATGGCGTAGCAGACCAGGACGGTTAGCGTATCGAGGGGATGCCCAAGCCGCTCCCACCGGCCCAACCCACGTCGCCGGTGAAACCACAACTCGTCAAGGAGCATAGCTCCGCCCTGTACAAGAAACGGCACTATTAACCATCCCCGGTCTACCATTAACCCACAGCCTCCGTAGCTCTAGTTTGTCTCAGCACTGGTTTCCGGCAACCGTCGTACTTTTGGGCCAATGCTTGACCAGCAGATTACCGCACAGCGTCAGACCGGGGCCGAAAGCGAGACTGACCACCGGTGCTCCGTCCGCCACCGTGTCATCGGCTAGAAGCTCCCGCCAGACATAGGGCAGGGTTGCCGATGACATGTTGCCATACGCCCGCAGCACGCGCCGGCTGGCTTCCACTTGTGCATCTTCAAGTTCGAGCGCCGCCTGAACCTGCTCGATGATTTTTGGCCCGCCGGGATGGATGGCAAACCGGGCCCGGCGCGCCTCGGCTTCGGTGTAACCTGCCTTTGCTGCCAGTTGTGCCACAAAACCGGGCAGCGCTTGCGCCAGACGCTGCGGCACATCCCGCGCCAGCGTCATATGAAAGCCCCGGTCGGCGCACTGCCATGTCATCGCTTCTGATGAATTCGGAAGCAGTTCTTCCCGCATCGCCACCAACTCGAAGTGGGGGCCGTCAGGCGCCTGGGTTGCCACCGTGTAGCGCACAAAACCGTCGGCAAACAGACTCTGGATGACAAGCTGCTCCGGGTCGTGGAGCGCCGGGTTGAGGTGCAGCGTACACAGTTCGGTATGCACGACATCCGCCCGCCCCGCCGCGCCGTCGGCGAGCAGAAACCCAACGGCCTGCCGAATGGCCGGAAAGGCTGCATAGCAGCCCATGTGGTAGGCATGGGTTACGACGGTCGTCAGCCAGCCTTTGGACGCTGCGAGACGCTGGGCGGCGCTAGGTGCGACGTAGCCTGTACACGTAACGTGAATGAGGTGATCGGGCGGAACAGCTTCATCGTTGTACAGCGTGGCAAACACATCCGAAGTCACTTCGGCAAAGTAGGCCATCCGTGCAGAAAGGCCCTGTCCTTCGGGATGGTCTGTCAGGTTGAAAATCCGCATCCGTGCCCAGTCCTGGTGGGTGAAGTCTTCAAGGGCGTGGAAACGCCGGGCAATCTGCTCCGGGTCGCAACCAAAACGGTCGAGCGCGCGGCGCAGGCGAACGGCTGCCACTGCCGGTTCGTTGCGGTTTTGGGCTATGGCATGTGCAAGGGCAAGCCAGTCGTGAATAGCTGCCTGCGGCGTGCTATGGGCCGGCAGTAGACAACGAAATGTGTGAAGAAATATCGGCATCAGATCATTCCCGGCAAGCTTTTGGCTGCCGAAGCTCACTGCAAAGGGCTGGCGGACGGCCTGCCAATGAGGTCGTATCCATTGAACGAAGCCAGACAGGGCTTTGGCGCCGAACCGGCATCACGGTCTTGCACTAGATGTTGCAACTTCATCACCGGGCGTTGTGGAAGAAATTTCTTCTTCGGAGTTGTCATCAGCCGTGACACGTTCGCGGATACGCCTGGCCAGCTCCCGGACACCTCCCTGCTTGCGCACAATCAGCGCTGCTGCCGCCTGAGCAGCTTCCTCGGCAGCCTTTTCGGCCGTTTCTAGGTCACCCTTTTCCATAACAGCACGCATCAGTTCGTCCGATTGCTCCAGCATCTGGCGCAGGTCGGTGGTGTTTTTTTCAAGGGCAAGTTTTTTGACCTCAACTGGATTGACCGGCATCGTCGCCCCTCTCCGAAATCATCAGCGTATGGGGATGTGCCCTGGCACTTTCAGCAGGGAAGCACCGTGATGATAGCGCATCTTGCCGCAGGATTCAGCCCAATATGCGGGAAGCTGTCGCGTGAAACGCCCGCCGCACCTCCTGCAAACCGGCCCGGTAGGGAAAGGTGCGGTTGGCCAGCAGAACGTAGATGCACTCCGTCTGGGGGTCGCACCAGAGGCTTGTGCCGGTAAAGCCAAGGTGGCCGAAGGCCGTCGGCGACAACCCGACGCCGGTGGCATTCGGTGAACAGGCCAGCATCCACCCAAACGAGCGAGCTTCGGCTTTCCCCGGCGTCATGTTGGTCGAAAACCACCGGCAGGTTTCCGGGCGCAACAGAGGGCTTCCCGGTAGAAACGCCTGTGCTAGCTTCCACACTCCTCCGGCTGTCGCAAACAGCCCGGCGTGGCCGGCGACACCGCCAAGGAAATAGGCATTGCCGTCGTGAACCTCACCATGAATGCGCTGTGTACGCCAGCCGGTGTATGCCCGCAGCCGGGCCCTTACCGAGGCGTTGTCCGGCGCTTCTTCGGCTATAAGCTGTTCCACCATGTGGCGTTCGTGGGCGTTGCCGTCTTCGGTCGGAGCTGTTCGCTCGCGCCATTCCGGTGGCGGACAGAACCGGGTTGCTGTCAGGCCCAACGGCTGCGCCACATGCGTTTCAAACGCGACGTCAAGCGGCTGCCCGGTCAGACGTTCAAGCAGATAGCCCAGAACAATGTAGCCCAAATCGCTATACACAACGGCTTCGCCGGGTTTAGCGACCGGTGTTGTCCGGGCAATAACCGGTAGGACTTCATCCGGCGTCGCACACATGGCATAGAACGGCCGCCAGGCCGGAAAACCGCCCATGTGCGTCACTGCTTGTACAATCGTGACGCGTTCGTAGGGGCTGTCGCGCAACACCGGTAGCCAGTCACCCAGCCGGTCATCGGGCGCGCACCGGCCGCGCTCGATATGCAACGCCAGCAGCAGCGCCGTGACCAGCGGTTTTGTCAGTGAAGCGAGATCATACAGCGTATCAAAGCCAGCCGGGCCAACCGCGCCCTGCGCCACAATGGTTTCACGACAGCCGACAAGCCAGACGGCGCTTTGGATTTCCCCAGCATCTAGGGCAGCTTCGAGCTGTTCCCGCAGCACGTCTTGCATTACTTCCTGTTGATGAGCTGGGTATGTAGCATCTGCTGCTGCGCGCGCTGAAGCTTACGATACTCGGCCACGGCCACCTGGTGCTCGGCTTCGGTGCGCGAGAAGCGATGCCGTCCGCCGGGACCCAGTACGAAGTACAGATACTCCGTCTGCGCCGGCTGAAGGGCGGCCCGCAGCGATTTTTCACCCGGTGAGGCAATCGGCCCCGGCGGCAATCCTGGGAAAAGGTACGTGTTGTAGGGCGACAGCAGGCGGCGGTGTGCCGGGTTGTTGACGTTGTCATCCCACGTACCGTTGAGTTTGGCAGCGTAAATAAACGTTGGGTCACATTCCAGCCGCATGCCCTTGCGCAGCCGGTTGTGGAAGACACTCGCCACCAAGGGGCGTTCGGCATCGTCGGCAGCTTCTTTTTCAATCATCGAAGCCAAGGTCACGACCTGTCGCAGCGTCAGACGGCGGGCTTCCGCCTGCTGGCGGAGTTCCGGCGTCCATGCCCGACGGAAACGGGCAACCGCCTCGGCCAGGATTTCAGCGTTCGTTGCCCGCTTTGGAACAATGTAGGTATCCGGGAAAATGTACCCTTCGAGGCTGGTGGCCTGCGGGTCAAGGTCGGCAATCAGGCGCACATCCAGCAGTGCCGGATCGAGCTTTCCATTAGCCGGACGGTTTGGCAGCAGTTCGTTGACCTCGTAGATGGTCAACCCGGGACGAAACATGATGCGGCGGGTGGCAACCGCGCCCCGGCGGATTTTTTCCAGCACGGCCAGTGGAGCAATTGGGGATTCGAACTCGTAATCCCCGGCCTGCAAACGGCGTCCGGCTGGACTGAGCATCAGATAGATCAATACCGGGTAGCGGTTTGGGATGACGCCGCGCTCATAGAGCAACTCCACGACCTCACGCGCACCCATTCCCGGCTCGATAGTGATGAGTTCGTCGGCAGCCCGGTGAGTGAACGGTGTCTGCAAGCTCCGGTAGGCCAGAAATCCCATCCCAACCGCAGCCAGAAGGGCGACCGTGGCGATCGCAAACCAAGCAAGTCGGCGGCGTAGATGCGCCATGACATATCCTGACGGGGCGAATGATCAGACGCCCGTCACCAAGCGACAGAAAACCACGGGTGAGGCGGCGCGTCACAGCGCAGCATGACACGAAACACGGCAGAGAACAACCCGCCGCATCATTTCGCCCCAAGCCTGGAAAAAGGCTAAAGCATGTCCAACGAGAAGAAAAAAGCGGTCACGCCCGCGTAGAGCGTGACCGCCGGAAATCAGGTCAGGCTACCCCGACCAGGTTTGAAGCCTAGCGCCGCCGCCCGGGAGCCATCACAACCGGCGTCCGGGCAGGCGTCGTCGCTGTGGCATCCTCGCCAGACGTGGCCTTTGGCGTCGCCGGCTCATCGCGGACAACCCGCGCCGTCAGCTTGCCGTCGGCGTCAGGTACCACGTCAATGACCATCGTCCGAATCACCTGCCGCTGCGTCTCAACGCTTTCCGTCGTTGAAACCGGGCCGACAATCGCCAGCACATCCACCAGCAGGCGAATCGGACCGTTCGAAGGCACCCGCACCCGGAAGAAGACACTCGTGGACTGCCCTGCCGCCAGCGGGCTAATCGGCACACCAGTGCCAACCGGCGGCTGCCCGTTGAGGGTGGTCTGGATGGAGCCAGCCTGCCCGCCAGTGTAGGCACACGGCCCGGCGTAGTCATCCGCCGACGCCAACCGGTGTGGATTGGGCCACGCCAGAATGACGGCGTTCGGATTGGTGAAGTCCGGGAAGCCCAGCCCTTTCACCTGAATGGCGATGTTGGAGAGAGGTGCTGCACCAATGTTGGTCAGCAGCCCAACCAGCGTCGCCTGCAACGGATAGCCGGGGCAGCCAAACAGCGCCGTGGTTGCCGACGGGTAAATCAGCATCTGCACCTGCGGGTTGACGTTCGTCAGGCAGGCTGTGGTGAAGCAGTTGAGCGTGCCGGTCTGGATAGTAATGGACCAGCCACCGTTGATGTTGCCGGTATCAAGAGTAGCATCATCAACGACAAACAGGCTCCACGTACCGTTCGGATTCGTGCCGTTGAAAACCGATAACGGCGGATTGGGCGGTTGCGTCACCGAACCCGGACCCGGCGGCGGGAAGGTGTCTGGATTAGGCGGATGGTTGGTCGGTCGGTAGGTTCCGCTGGTGATCAGCGTCGAGTCAGGGAGCGAAACCGCCGCCGCATCATCGAACGTCAGGTTGACGCCGGAAACTCCAGCAGCACCACCGGCATCCGACATCAGGATGCACTGTTGACCACCCGGACCAACCAGCAGCACATCCACATCATCCGGGAAGGTGTGGGTGAAGCCGTTGAGTGTCACCGTCACCTTCGTCACCACTCCGGTGAGCCCGCTGACGTTGATGGTGGACGGATAGGGTGCTGCTGGTCCTGACGTTCCCGAGGCTGGAATCGTGATCGGCGCCGGGTTGGAGAAGGTAAACGTGCCGCCCGGCGTCAACGGGCAACTTGTCGGCACTGTGTAGCTTGCCGTATTCGGCCCGCCGCTCGGTCCAAACGTGATGGATACGTTGATGGTAACAGTTGTCCCCGGAACGAAGGTCGGGAGAAGCCTGAAGGTCACGCTGCCGGTTGCACTCGCGCTCGGCGCCAGCGAGCCAAGGCTTGCGCTGCCGCTGACAATCGTCACTCCCGATGTCGGCGAGGTGATGGTGACATTGACGCCTGTCGCCGTCGTACCACCTACGTTCGTCACGGTGATGTTTGAACGCAGGGTCTCACAGGGTTCAAAGAAGCCATCGCCGTCGCTGTTGAGCGTCCCCGGCAGCTCGGCTGTGGTCTGGCTCGTGAAAGTTACATTTGGACCCGTCGCAATACCGCAGCACTGGAAGCCGTCCTGCACCACGAGCGTGTCAATCCGCCACCCAGGCGCGCTGACAAAATTGTCACTCCCCATGCGGAACCGCAGGACGACCGTCCGTGGGCCGCTTCCCGGCAGGTTCACCGTCGTGATAATGTAGCCACCGGAGTTGCCCGTCCAGGCCTGCCGTCCAGCAAGCGGGTTGGGAGATGAGTTAAGCGTGCGGTTGTAGCCGCCAATGACGAAGCTTCCGCCGGCCGCCAGAATATCTTGGAACGGTCCACCGTTGATGCTGATCTCCAGCACCCCGCCGTCCCAGCCAAATTCGAAGTTGAAGTTGTTGCGGAAGGTCAGCCGCGCCTGATTCGTCGTCAGGTTGATGGGTGGCGTATCCAGCCGCTTGTCGCTGACCACACCCGGGTTGTCCACGAAAGCACAGTTGGGCGGCGTGTCAGGCGTGCTGGTCGACGTCTCCCACAGAGGCGTCGGCCCCGAAGCATTCGTTGCCGTCCAGCCCGGCGGAAGCGCCGGCGGCGTGACCGTATCGAAGTTCTGCGTCAGGACGTTATTTGGCGTCCCAATCTGGGTCGAGAACGTTACCGACCCCAGACTTACATTGCCGTCGCTGAGGTTGAATGTTAAGGTCAGCCCCGTCCCGCACAGTCCGTTGACCGTGAAGGTGAAGGGCCGCGTCGCGCTGGCCCCAACCGGCAGCGTACCGTAGTTCTGCGGAGGGCTGATCACCGTGCCAACGCCGCCACCGAGCCCCAGTGTGGCAATGAGGTTGCCGTTGGTCGAGGCTGTACCGTCATTGCGCAGCGTGATGTTGTAGGTCACGGTCTCGTTCTGGTCTGGCACACCGTTGTTGGGAGAACAGCTTTCCGCCGTCAGGGCGGCACTCGTCACACTGATGATCGGCAAGTTCGCTGCTGGCTGCCCGTTGTGGACCACCAGTGCAAAGTCCTGGTTGTTCCCAAAAACAGTCGGGTCAGCTTGGGCAACAATGTTTGCCGCCCGCACGCGAACGATGAACGGCGTACCAGCAGGGAAAGGTGGCAGGAAGACACTCTCGACGTTGTTGCGGAAGTCGGCCGTTCCGCCCGTCACCGAGTTGGCGCCGCTGAAGACGTTTCCCCGGTACGTATTGCCGCCAATCGTCACTTCCAGATCGAGGTCGTTGAGATAGGCGTTACCTATCGTCGGGCCCGGTGCGTCCGTCCATGCCAGCGTCACCCGGAATGGGGCTGTTCCATTCACCACAGTGCCGGTGAAAACCCGCTCCTGTCCCGTCGCGGTAAACCGGTCCGCCGGTACCTGGTCGCGGATGATCCGCTGCACGCCGTTGAACGCCGTGCCAAGGTTCATCATCCCCATCCCTTGGGAGTTTGACCACAGCGTGTCGTTGGCGCCCGTACCCGTCATATACCGCGCCGTGTTCATCAGGTACGCCTTCACCATCGCCGGGCTGGGCGGGGCGCTGCCGAGAGGTGTCCGGTGCGCGGCAATGTAGGCCGGGTTGTTGATGAACTGCTGATAGACCAGCGCCGCCCCACCAGCCACAGCCGGGCAGGAATGGCTCGTCCCGGATGAGGTGGTGTACCACCGCTGGGGAGGCGAAAAGGGGAAAAAGTTGTTCGGACTGCCGGCCGTACCGCCACCTGGCAGCGCACAGACGCCATCAGCTCGGAAGTCCGGGTCAGCCGCTCCAAGGTTATTCGGCGGTGCCGTCGGATCCGCGCCAGCAGCCACATAGGTCATCCCAGTGACGTGCGTCCCCGGCGCAACGATATCCGGCTTGCGCCGCCCGTCCGCGCATGGCCCGCGGCTTGAGAAACTGGCCATGTCGTTGGCGCTGTCCGCGCCGGTATCCGGGGTGCCACAGCCATCGTTCCCGGCCGGGTGGTTCCCACCGTTGGTAGTCGAGTGGGAATGTACGTTTTCGGCTGCGCCGACAGTGATGACGTTCTTTGCCGTGCCCGGCACGCTGATGCCGGAGGTGCCAGAGTTGCCGGCTGCAAAAACCACAACGAGCTGCTGGTTACCGTTCGAGGGGTCCGCATCCACATCGCGTGTCCGCGCGTCATAAGTCTGTGCGACCGGGCTGTAGGAGCCAAGAGGAGCACCACCGCCCCAGCTATTGCTGCTAATCCGGGTACCACTGTTGTAACCGGCTGCCAGCATTTTGCCGATGTCGGGAAACGTGAAGCCCGGGTCAAAAATGACCGAGTTGGCCAGCCGCACAAAGGGCGCCACGCCCAGCCCGTAGCGGAAGCCCTGTGGATCACGGTGAACGCGCGTGCCACCGGGGTCAAAGCTGTCCGGCACGAACCCACCCACGATGCTCATGTTGAGCTGCCCGTGACCGCTGAAGCCTTGTCCACCGTCAGAACCAAGACCAAGAGAGGACCACACCCCCTTGTAGATGAACCGCGACGTGCCACCCGGCACGCCGCCCTCCCACAGGCAGAAGTGCCGCGCCGGCACGGGACCCGCATTGCTGTTGACCGGCACCGTGCCGGGGTTAGCCCCCGTCGGATTCCGGTCGGCGCCGTCGTCGGTCACGTCCACGACAAACCCGGACGCATTGAACTGCGCCTGCGTAAAGCCCCAGCTTGCCAGTAACGCGAGATAGTTGCCCGGATTCGGAGTATTGCCCGTGATGTTCCCGGCCACGATCATGTTCTGCCGCTCGTCAAGCTTTTTGACCTCGGTCTTCGGATGAATCGAGACCACATCGGGCCGGTTGGCCACATCCGCCAGGTAATCCGGCGACATCTTGATGAACAGGTTGACGTACGGCCCCCATGCCTGAGTCTCGCCGAGCTGCCGCGCCCCGATCTCGCGCAGCAGTTCAAATGTCCCCCGATTCCCCTGCTGATCGTTGAAAAGCTGCACCTGATACTCGCCGTTCGTGTCAATGTACTGCTTGCTGCCCGGAATCGCCGACGGATGCACCTTGAACAACCCGTAGAACGGACTGTCCCACTGCACCACTTCCGTCCGCTGCATCCAGGCATCGAGCGCCGCAAAGCTCTTGGCATTCCCGTACACCAGATAGGCGTTGCTGGGAATAGGGGTGACAATCTGCACCCCGGTCGCTTCCAGCATCCGTACCCAGCCCGGCTGGATGGGTCCGGCAAACTGCACCAGCCGCATCCCGACACCATCCACCAGTTCCTGCTGCCCGCGCAGCGACTGCGCTGCTGGCGAAGTCGTGTTGATTTCTACCGCGTTGAGATAGACGTAGTTGAAATCGTTGCGCTGGGTGACGCCCGGCGCATCAGCGAGTTGCGCCGCTTCCCGTTCGGAGACTTCCACAACCCGGAAGCTGTCGTACTCACTAATGACTCTGGCACTGCGCAGGGTTTCCGGCATTGGCGCATCTGACTCAACGCGCAGCTTGACCCGGTCGCCGGCTACCGAAAGCTCCTGGAGATTGGACAGGTTGAACTTTCCGGCGGTCAACTGCGCCCGGCCGGCTGCCCGTGCCAGCGGTGAACGGAAGGTCACCATGATGCCGGCTACCAAGACTGTGGCTGCCACAACCAGCGGCAGAAGGCGACGCCACATCGAGCGCCGATGTGGTTGCCCGGTTGGCAGAGAAGAAAATGTGCTGTCATTCATCTGTGTTTTCCCTCATAAGGCTACATTGTAGAATCACGCCACCGGCGGCGTGAGATACGCGCGGTTCTGACACACTCTGCAAGAAAGCAGCCTGCCCGGCTTGAGCGTAGCGAAAACCGCATAAAAAAAGCCCAGTCTTCTAGGAATGACCTGCGGGCCGGATAGGATGAAGCCGCGACAAGTCGTTTTCAAATGTGTGTATCCTTGTTTACGCTTTACGCATGCCATTTGTCAACTTCAAGACTTGTTGGCAACCTGAATTTTTACGATCTTGGCATGCGATACGCTATAAGTACGCACGCGGCAGCGATGCCGAACGGCGCGTGAGCCAAAACGCAGTAAGGGGACATACACTCTGGCATGCGCATTGTCTTTATGGGCACGCCTAGTCTGGCCGTCCCAACCCTGCGGCGGCTGCACCAGGACGGGCATGACCTTGTGGCCGTGGTTACACAGCCCGACCGCCCGGCCGGACGCGGCTACCGCCTACAGCCTCCGCCCGTCAAAGTGGCAGCCCAGGAACTGGGGCTTCCGGTCTGGCAGCCCACCAAAATCAAAACCCCGGAGTTTCATGCTGACCTCGCAGCCCTTGCGGCCGACGTTGGTGTGGTTGTGGCTTACGGGCGGATTCTGCCACCGCACCTGCTGGAAACCCCACGGCATGGTTTTCTGAATGTCCACTTCTCGCTGCTTCCGAAGTATCGCGGCGCAGCTCCGGTCAACTGGGCCATTGCCCACGACGAAGCCCTGACCGGCGTGACCGTGATGTATATGGACGCTGGGCTGGACACCGGCGACATTGCCCTTCAGACCGAATGCTGGATTGGGCGGGAGGAAACGGCACCAGAGTTAGGTGAGCGCCTAGCCCACCTCGGTGCAGAACTCCTTAGTGAGGCGCTGCGGCAACTGGCGGAAGGCAAGCTCCCCCGGCATCCCCAGGATGCAGCCCAGGCGACGTACGCTCCACTGCTCAAACGTGAAGACGGCTGGATTGACTGGTCACTCCCGGCCACGGCTATTGCTGCACGCATTCGGGGGTTCCAACCTTTTCCCGGTAGTCATACGTATCTTGACAACCGCCGCGTCACCTTCTGGCGGGGGCAAGCAGTGCCGCCACCGGATGGAGCCACGTCCCCACCCGGCACGCTGGTGGGCATTACGGACAAGGCACTGCTCATCGCATGTGGGCAGGGCACATGCCTAGCTGCGCAGGAACTTCAGCTCGAAGGACGTGCGCGGGTTTCGGCGCGGGACTTCGCCAATGGATTGCGATTGCAACCGGGGGTATGTTTCATGTCGCCTGCGCCAGCTTTGCCGGCTGCTGATCCTGAGTAACGACGAAACCTGCCCCAAGCAATGTCTTCACCGCTCAGTTGGGATGCCTTTTGTGCACAGTTACGCCCAACCTTTATTCCTGCCTTTGGCTGCCCGGAATCTCTGGCTTTTGCCCTACCTACCTTGGAACACCTTCACTGGCTTGACCGTCAGGCGATCAAGCTGGCGGCACGCCTAGACTGCCCGACACGCATCATTCTTGACGACGACCCGCCGGCGCATCTGCGGGCGCGTTTGGAAGCCCAGTGCCTGACGCGCGCTGATGCGGCTCCCTACTTGGGGCAGGTCGTTCCCTATGCACCCGGCTTCATCCTGCACTGGGTGCGGTGCGCCCTGCCTACCGCCCGGCTTGTGGCGCTGTGGCGGGATTACCAGACTAGCCTTGACCGGGCGCACCGGATTCCCACCGGCAGCAGCTACGCCGAGCGTTTCCCTCACCTGCGGCTGGGGCTGATGTTGGGCGCAGACCTGTTCAACTGCGGCGAGTTCTATGCTGCCCACGAAGACTGGGAAGCCCTCTGGATGCGCCTGCCGGAAGGCGGCGAAAAGCTCGTCATCCAGGGGCTCATCCAGCTCTGTGGCGTCCATATTCACCGCCTCAAGGGACGCACTGAACCCATGCATGTGCTCTTTGACAAGGCGCGCCTCAACCTTGCCGACGGCGGCCGTGACACACCCTGGCTGGACGTTGCGCAGCTTTTGCGCGAGACGGAAATCATCCTTCAGACCCCGCTCGGAGCACCTATCCGCGCGCCGGAAATCCCGCTCGTCAACGAACATTCCGATGTCCCGTGCAAGCATCGGTAAGTTTGGTTTCGGTAAGTCTGGTCTATGCGGACGGTTCTGTTGCTCATTCTTAGCAATTTGTTCATGACGGTGGCGTGGTACGGACATCTGCGCCACCGGGGGGTTGCCCTGTGGAAGGTCATTCTCATCAGTTGGGGCATCGCGTTTTTTGAGTACTGCCTGCAGGTGCCTGCCAACCGCTGGGGTTACGGACAGTTCACGGCATTCCAGCTCAAGATTTTGCAGGAAATCATCACGCTTTTGGTCTTTGTCGCCTTTGCCATCACCTACCTGCACGAGCCGCTGCGGTGGAACTACGCCGTGGCGTTTCTGTTTATCCTTGCGGCCGTGTACTTTGCCTTCCTCCCGGCAACGGCGGCGACGGCAAAGCCGTGAAAAAAACAGTTCTGCAAACGGGAAAGCGATGGAAGCTGTGCGCGCAAGATGTTTTGGCGGCTGGCTTTGGGGTTTCCTGTCCGTGGGCTTTGTGCTCAGCTTGCTTGCGTTGGCGGCGGGCGCGCCAGCGGCCCAGACGATTCCACGCGAAAGCGTCCGCTGGCACTACGAACGGGCGCTGGTGCTTGATGCCCAGGGGCACACCGGAAAGGCGATTGCTGCGCTCTACCGAGCGCTCGATGCTGCTGAAGAACAGCGCCACGCCCTTGAAGTCGTCATCAAGTCCAGGCTGGCAGAAGCCGACCGTACGGCGCTGGAGCAACTGGAGCGCACGGCCCGCGACCGCCGCCTGGCTGGTTCACCCCGGCAGCAGCAGACGCAGTTGGAGCTGGCCAGAGCCTTTGACCAACTGGCTGCCCGGCACCTTTCAGCCGCCGATCTGGGCCTCTGGCAGACGCTTGCCGTGCAGGTCACAGAGTGCCGCTACTTTCTAGCCTCGCTGTACTGGCGCAGCGAACGCACTGCCGATGCCATCACGACGCTGGTTCATGTGATAGACGCTCCGGGGATGCCGGAGCACAGTCTGGCGCGTCTGTTGCTTGTGCGTGCTTACGGACAGCTCGGCGCATGGGAGCGTGCCCAACCCCATCTGGAACGGCTGGCGGCGCTGACCGACTTCCAGGACGCGGCGGCCCGGCGTGCGCTGGAACGCCTCCGCAAAGCCAAAGCCCAGCCAAAGAGCAGCGATCTGTCGTTGGCCCGTGCCGACCTGCACACCGTGGTCACGGCCATTGAGCAGGCTTTCCTGGCCAGCCCGGCCGCCTACCGCGCGTTGACGCTGGGCCGTCACCTGCACGACCCGCTGGCCTATCTGGAGCTGGCGCATCTGTGCGAGGAAGAAGACACCCCGGAAGAGCTGCGCGCCACCCTGCAGGAAGGGATTCGCGCGCGGGGCAACTTCTTCCCGGTTGCCTGGCTGGCGCTTGGGGCTGAGGAAGAAGCGCAGGCAGCGGAACTCGAAGCCGCCGGCAAGGCGGCTGAGGCCCGGCAGGCCTGCCAGCGTGCCGCCGAGGCCTTTGCAACGGCGTTCGAGCAGCTTCAGCAGCTTGATTTTCAGCCGGTCCGCGATTTTGACCCGGAACGACTCACCACCCTGCGCCGGAAACTGGCGCAACGTCAGGAACAGCCGTAGCCCTTCCCTCAAAAGAATATCGGGTGGCAGGGATAATCCCCACCACCCGACGGAAAGGGGCAGGTTCAAAAGGTGACGGCTACCGCCGCCGCCCGCCGCCAGCTTGCGTCCCGGTTGTGCGGCCGGAAGCCAGCGGCTCCACTGTCAGCCGCCCTTTGTCCCGCAGCAGCTCAAAACCAAGCGCCGGCCCCTCCAGCGGCACGGTCGTCGCCATCACTGGCCCCGGCGCCTGCCCTTCGTTTGATGCCACCGGGCAGGCCGTCCCGCCAACCCCGAAGACGTTGACAAAGAACCGCAGCCGCCGTATCGCCGGCAGGGCAAGGCGGAAGGTCAGCGTCCGCGACTCACCCGGATTGAGCGTCCCAATCGGCGTGTTGCTGCCAATCGGCGCCTGTCCGTTGACCGTGGACTGGATAGCCCCGGCCTGTCCGCCGCTGCTGCACGTCGTCGCATCCGCCGTCAGCAGCCGGTGCGGGTTGGTTGAAGGGACAATCACTCCGGTCGGCGTGCCGTCGGGATACCCCAGACCAACCACCTGCACGTAAGCGTTCGAGATCGTCTGAGTACTCGTGTTTGTCAGAACAGCTGTCAGCACAAGGTCGCCGGCGTAGTTGGGTAACCCGCAGGTGTTCCCCGCCAGCGTCTGGCTGGCGATGCCGAGCGACACACGGCAGTTCTGAAGTACCGGCGTTGCCGTCGGCACGGAAATGACCACCCGCTTCGGGTCGTGGTCAGACAACCGCTTGGGCGATGCTGCATTGTTGCGGTCCACCTCCGGGAAGTCTGCGTTGACCCGCGCCGTTTCGGAGAAGGCAATGCCCGACAGGTTTTGGGTGACGGCCACCTGGTCAAGCGTCTGGGCGCTGCCATCAAAGAGGAAGGAATAGTTCGCTGAGTTGGTCGTTGTCCCGGTCAAGCTTACGAGCGGCGGTGTCGGCGGATTCCACGCCGCCGTCGGCGCCAACACGACACGGCTATCGTTCGTGCCGCTGGTCGGCGGCGTCGGCGCATTGCCCAGAATCGTGTTGTAGATGTCCGCGTAACCGTCGTTGAACTGGAAGCCGTTGAAGTCGCCGATGACCACCATGCGCTCATTCGGATTCAGTATCTGTCGCTGGCGAATGAGGTTAGCGACGAACTCGGCCTGCAACTGCCGCTTGTGGCGGACCCGGTAGCCCTCATTCGGATAGCCGTTGACGGGAGTACCGCCCGTGGCAATGTCATTCAACGAACGCTGGTGCACGTTGATGACCGTAAACGCAAAGCCCCCCAGCGCCCCCTGCAAAATGATCGGCGGACGGTCGTTGAGAATCGCCGTCGAACTGTCCGGACGCACATACGTATCGGTCGCGCCCACCTGCGTCACACTGCTCACTGTGACGCGGTTGGTATTGACCAGATAGGCCACGGCAATACCGCCCACGTCATTGGTCGGGAAGATGTACCCCACGTAAAACGGGAGCGCCGGGTTGCCGTTTGTGGGATTGCCGTTGTCGGTGTTGAGCCGCGCCGCCATGTCGTTGATGACGACATTGAGATCGTCGGTCGGCGCTTCCACTTCCTGCAACCCAATCACATCCGGGTTGCGCAGAATGTTCCGCACCTGAAGGGAAAACTTGCTGAGGCGATTGCTGTACGCCGTCGGCGTCAACACCGGTTCGCTCCGCCCCGGATCATTGCGGTCATCAAAAAACCGCTCCAGGTTCATCGAGGCAATTGTCAAGTCGGTCGGCGGACGTACCGCCAGCGGAATCGCTTCACCCACACCCGGCGCACCACTGTTGGAAAACACCGGTGGATTGGCTGCCTCCGGCAAAATCGTGAACGTGCGAAAACGATAATCCATCGCCCCGACCAGGTTCGTCACGATAGCCGGGTAGGGTGTGGTCGGGTCAAAGTCCCCCGATGGGACGTTGAGTGCCGTTGTACCGGGCTGGGCTGTGCTTTCAACCCGCAGCACCTCCGGGTTGGCATCCCAGCGCGGCACGTTGGCCGGCGGTGGCAACGTCCCTGTCACCCCACCGTTGGGCACAGTGTCCGGGTAGCGAATCCCCGGCTCACGAAATGGACGGTCGGCGCAAAAGCCGCTGCCGCATACCTGTGCCACGACGCCATAAAACGTGCCGTTCGTTGTCGCCGTCGCCGTCGGCTCATTGACACTGCCTCCGGTCGGCGACACTACCGCCAGATGCTGTACCGCCACCCGCATCCCCTCAAACCGCTCGTAGCGCAACGGCAGGGTCGGCTCCAGTGGCGACGGCGTGCTGGCAATGGCCGGAGTGATGACCGTCGGTGCCGGCAAGGGAACACTGCACGCCAGCCGGGCAATCGTCAGTGACCCCGAAAGCTGCGTCACCGACGGCTGCTGCGGGTCAGCCGCGGGGACAAACTCATTGACCGTACCCCGTACCCGCACCAGGTTCCCAATCTGCACCGGCGGCGTGCTGCCCGTGAACACAAACAGCCCTTCGGACGTGTTCGGATTGCCGTCATCGAGCGTGGAGCCATCCGGGGTCTGGATGAAGAACCCGTTGCTGCGCAGCCCATAGACGACACCTTCCGTCGTCTGCACGGTGCTGACGAGCGGCGAGGTGTTGCCTGTCCCCTGAATCTGGTTGATGGGCGTGACCGGCGTTGCCGCCACGACGTTGACCGTGATGGTGCAATCGGCGGTCTGGGGCGGGGTGTCGTTGTTTGACCAGCGGACGACGACGCTGTAGCTGCCAACCGGCACGGTGTTGGCAATCTGCAGGGTTGCCGTGGCGGTGCCGCCAGGGCCGGTTGCCGGAACAAAGTCCACGATGGAGAAGCCGGTTGTGGGCGGCGTCACGCTGAAGACCGTAGCGTTGTTGACGATGCTGCTGGTGGAAGTGGCGCTCAGCCCGCAGGCAACGGCGGTCGTTCCCTGAAAGGCCGCTATGGTCCCCGGACATGACGGTACAATCGGCCCGGTCGGCGGTGGGCTGCTGGTCAGGGTGAAGTTGTCAATGCCGAAGCTGTCGCGGGCGCCAGAGCCGCTTGAACCCGTCAGCGCCACAATGCGGAAAAAGACGCTAGGCTGGTTGCTGACCTCGGCCGACTGCGTTGGCGACAGCGTCACGGAGATGTTCGTGTTGCCCCACGTGCCGGGGTCGGTGTAGGTGGCCAGCGTCACGAAGGACGTTGGGTTTGCGCCGACGCCGTATTGTAGCGTCCAGGTCGTACTGCGCGGCTGGACGCTCAGCATCTGGGCATCAAAGCTGACAGCAGTGATGGTTTCCCCGGTCGTATTCCGTTGGTAGGTAAAGGCCGCACCGGGGTCGCCGAAAGCCCCAGTCTGCCGGATGCCCAGTGCCCGGTCTGGGGCGCTGTTTTGGGTTGTGTCGGGCGTTGAGGCGTTGAAACCGGCATTGTTGGCCGAGGCAAAGTTTTTGAAGGCCCCGCTGGTGTTTGCCCAGTCTATGGGCGTGGTTGAAAATGAAGCTGGTGTGCCAAGCGAGGTGGCGGTTGCGCCGGTACGCACCGTCCAGCCCGACGGCAGACCGCTGCCTATACTGTTGAAGTTTTCAGCATAGATTGTTGTCGTTGCCGTTGCTAAAACGGCCGGCGCTCCTGTTGCGACGGCCGTGTTGGCACTCATCGGTCGTTGCCAAGGCACATACCAGGCAAGTAACCCCAGGATCACACTACTAACTAACGCTGACGTTACATAGCGCCAGCATACTTGATTTGGCATAAGGTACATACTAACTCCCAGGTCTATGCTGCACGGCATCCGAGCAACAGACGGCCGGGCAGTGAAAGGTGATGGAGACTGTGTCAACTGTTCGCAACACTATGCCTGCTGTGTAAACGATGCGTTACTAGTAACGCTGTTTTTCTGCTGTGGTTAGCAGGCGTCTTTTCTGGTTACAAAGGCTTTGGTGCGACCGACTGTATGCAGCGGATTGTTGAACTGGACGGCATTCGCGGCTTTTCCGCATTGGCCATCCTTCTGTTTCACTATGCCTATCTCATCACCCGCCAGTCACCACCCGCCTACGCAGTCAGATGGTTTGCTGACTACCTTATCTAGACAGTCGGGGCGATGGACGTGTTCTTCATTTTGTCCGGTTTTTTGATTGGAGGCATCCTATACGATGCGCGCGCATCCTCCAACTTGTTCAAAACTTTCTACTTGCGGCGTATTCTGCGCATCTTTCCGCTGTACTATGCCGTCGTGGGCGCTTTCCTCATCGCGCGGCTGGCCGTCTGGGCGGCGGTCACAACCGGCATTAGTGAAGGCGAGGCCATGCAGTGGCTCATCCAGCGTCCGGTCGGACAGTTGAACGCCACCGACGGGCGCTGGCTGGCCAGCTACCTGCTCTATCTGCAAAATCTGGCTATGGCCTACGCTGGCGAGTATGGCGCGTACTGGCTTTCGCCTACGTGGTCGCTGGCTGTCGAAGAACAGTTTTACCTGGGGCTGCCGCTGCTTATCCGGTACGTTCCGCCGCAGCATCTGCGTCTGGTCGTCGGCGGGTTCATTGTGGCCGCGCCGCTGTTGCGTTTTGGGCTGGCCCTGACGCCCTACAACAACCCCACGGCGCAGTATGTGCTGACGCCGCTGCGCTTCGATGCGTTGGGATTCGGGGTGCTGACGGCGCTGCTTTACCGCGATCCGGCCGCCTGGTCCTGGCTGGAGCAGCAGCGGCGCTGGTGGTGGGCGTTGATTGCCCTTACGAGCGGCTGGCTGTGGCTGCTCTACAGCCGGCGGCTGAGTTTTTATGCGCCGGCGCAGATTGCGACCTTTTACTTTGCCCAGGCGGTGGCTTACACCATGCTGTTCTGGCTGGTGCTGACGCACCGCGCGGGTCGGCTGGCCGGCTTTTTCCGCTGGTGGGGGTTTGTCCGGGTGGGCGAGTTTTCCTATGGATTGTACCTGCTACACGTGCCGGTGCTGGGGCTGACCCACGCGGTGGTCTTTGGCACCGCGCCCCACCTCGAAACCCTTCCCCGGATTGCCGTGACCATCGGTGCGGCCGGCCTCGTTCTGGCGCTGGCCAAACTGTCCTGGGAGTGCTTTGAAAAGCCCTTCATTCGGCGTGGGCAGCAGTTTCGCTATGATTCGCCGGCATAAGACCATAAACCCGGCTTGTGCTCATTCAGGCGGTGCGCGGGCCAAACCCAACGCACACCGAGGCGTCTGGCCAGGTACTTGGTATGTGCTACCGTTCAGGTAGCCGGGTTCTAAAACCTACTGCCGGTAAGACCCGATTCTGCACCTGTGGGGATTCCACCATGATGTGTAACCCAATGTTGGTTGCCTTGGCGTCGCTACTACTAGGGCCAGCAAGCTTCGTGGCTCAGGAAACCGGGCCGGCCCGCCAGAAAGCAGCCCATAGCAGCGGAACGCCACACACCTCCACAACTCAAGCCAAGCCGCCGGCTGCTCGGCCAGCCGGACAGACACCGGTAGAGACCGAAGCTGCGCCCAGACCCAAACCCATGCATGAAACCCTGCGCGGCTACCTGCGCCAGATCAAGGGCGTCCGGCTGGAGCGCGCCGACAAGGACCCCAACACGATCGTTACTCACTACACCTCAACTTCCGGTGAAACATTCGACATCGTTGTGGTTTACTCGCCGCGCAAAAAAATGGTTGGGCTGTATTCCTATGCCTTTGGCAACGTCGCTGAGGCAAAGGATGCCAACGATCTGCGGGCCCTGCTGCTTAGTGCCAACGAAGCACTAGCTTTTGGAAGTTTCTTTGTTGACCGTGAGCAGGACATTGGGTTGAAGTGGTCACTGCGGACTGAGACCCCCATTACATTTGAAGCATTCCAGACGGTATACCTTAGCCTGGCAGCAGCAGCTAAAGAATATCGGCCACAGATCGCTGACTGCATGAAGGGCAAGGCAAAAACCCCAGAGGAAGCCGATACGCCTCCTTCCCCACCTCGCGATGACGAAGAAGACAGAACAAACAGCCCGGCGTCTCCAAAAGTGACACGCGAGCGCCGCGTACGGAATCCGCAAAAGTAATCCTTGCCGACCGTGATAACGCTTGCCTTGGCCAAGGGCCGCCTACAGGAGATGACCTTTGCCCGGCTAGCGCAGGCCGGGATTGTACTTCCACCGGAGCAACTCGACAGCCGGCGGCTCGTTCTTACGGACGTGCACAGTCAGTACCGCTTCCTGCTGGTCAAGCCGGCTGATGTGCCAATCTATGTCGAATATGGGATTGCTCAAGCGGGCGTCTGTGGGCGGGATGTCCTGCTCGAGCAGGAACCTGATGTGTATGAACCACTTGACCTAGGCTTTGGTCTTTGTCGGCTCGTGGTTGCTGGCTTCCCAGATACCCCTTGGCAAGTAGCCAACCCACTGTCGAAACTGCGCGTGGCTACCAAGTATCCACAGGTTACGCAACGCCACTTTCAGGCGCGTGCCACGCCAGTGGAAATCATCCCGCTGAGTGGTTCGGTTGAACTGGCTCCCGTGCTGGGGCTGGCCGACTGCATTGTGGATATTGTCGAAACCGGTCGCACCCTGGCCGAAAACGGGTTGGCCATTCTCGAGGAAATCGCGCCGGTGAGTGCGCGCTGCATCGTCAACCGGGCTGCCTTTCACCTCAAACGCCTTCAGGTGACACGCTTGCTCGAACAGCTTGCCCCGGTGGCTTGATCCAGGCAGCGTGGCGCCTGGCGTAATCACGCTGCTCTGTCAACCACCCTTCCCTAGTTGTTGGTCTGGTTGTCGGTGTCAGTTGATATCACACAGTCCGTCACAGACCTGTGTGCCACCCGGCCCACAACTGGGGTACGGACTGCAGGGACCTGTGTCGCATTTGGACATCCCGCCGCAGTTGCCAGCGCGCCCGACATAGGTTCGGCAGTTGCAACCTGCCGCCCATCGCAGGCGCGGGTCGGTGCGAAGTGAGAACACTCCCCGCCCCTGCCCACCAACCAGCGGCTCCTCACCATAAAAGATGAAGGCAAACTGGCTGGGTTCAAAGTACGGACGATACCCCTCAACCGTGTCGGCGAACTCGCCAGTGTCAGCCGACGGCTGGTACAACGCTGGCGACGTCATTTCGATAGCCTTGTTGATGCAGTCCCGTTGTTGGGGATTGAGCGGCAGCGAGTCCAGGCAGTGCCGGTAATGACCCCTCCAAATCGCGGCCTTCGCTTCGGGCGTCAGCCTGACATAAACTTCCCGACGCAACTCCAGTGGTATCGCCTGGTAGCCTTCATACGTCTTCTCCGGCGCCATCCTGGTGAGGCTTTCGGCCAGCCCGTCAATCCTGCGCAACAGTTTCTGCTCCGACTCATCCTGGCTTGCCCTGTGAGCCTCAACCGACTTCCAGGGGAAACCAAGTGCCAGCCCCAACCACACCACCCCACCCAGGAAAAGCATTCCCAGGCAAGACTTCCCCTCATACCACAGAGCTTGTCTGTTCCCCATAGGCTCCTGCCTTTTTTGTCAAAAGTGATAGAAAGCGTGGCTTATCAAGTTCATTGCCACAAGCCAAAACCTTTCATCCCTCCACCAGAAGCCATCCCGCTCAGCAGCGCCACCTCCCTTTACCCACCCGCCGCTTTGGGTCATGCTCTTTGGTGTGCCAGCTTGTGAGCTGCCTGGCTTCTACCGTGTCAAAGCTAATTCGAGAAACCTAGCGCAGTTTTTCCCTACTATGCACGAAAAGTATCAACCACACGTCATCGAAGAAAAATGGCAACGGCTTTGGCGTGAGCAAAACACCTTTGCCGTCCGTGATGACGGCAGCCGCCCACGCTACTACATGCTGGAAATGCTCCCGTACCCATCTGGGCGCATTCACCTTGGGCACGTACGCAACTACAGCATTGGCGATGCTGTCGCATGGTACAAACGGCTTCAGGGCTACGATGTACTGCACCCGATGGGATGGGATGCCTTCGGACTTCCGGCCGAAAACGCCGCCATCCAGCAAGGGGCGCGCCCTGATGAGTGGACCTACCAGAACATTGCCGCCATGCGCGCCCAGCTTCAGCGGCTGGGCTTCAGCTATGACTGGAGCCGCGAGATTACAACCTGCCGGCCAGAATATTACCGCTGGAATCAGTGGATGTTCATCCAGCTTTTCAAAAAGGGACTGGTGTATCGCAAGCGGGCTACGGTCAACTGGTGTCCGAAGTGCAACACAAGCCTGGCTAATGAGCAGGCCGAGGGAGGCTTTTGTTGGCGACACCCGGAGACACCCGTCGAGCAACGGGAACTCGAACAGTGGTTTGTCCGCCAAACATACTATGCCGAGGAGTTACTGGCTGGCATCGAAGGGCCACTCAAGAATGGCTGGCCCGGACACGTGCTCAAGCGCCAGCAGGACTGGATTGGGCGCAGCGAAGGGGTTGAAGTGGATTTTGTTCTTGCTGATGACCCAACTCTCACCGTGCGCATTTTTACAACTCGCATAGACACCATCTACGGAGCTAACGCTGTCATTGTCGCACCGGAACATCCCCTGATGGAGCAACTGCTTGAACGCTCGCCCATTCGGCCTCATGTCGCCGCTTTTGTGGCACGGATTACGGCGCAGTCGCTACGCGAGCGAACGGAGTCGCGGGAAAAAGAAGGTGTGGAGACCGGCCTTTATGCCATCAACCCCTTCAACGGGGAGCGCCTACCGGTCTGGACGGCGAACTTCGTTCTGGCACAGTACGGGACCGGCGCACTGATGAGCGTTCCGGCGCATGATGAACGGGACTTTGAGTTTTCACGCAAGTACGGGTTGCCCATCCGCCGGGTTGTCTGGGATACGCTCCATAGTGACTCGCGGTCTGGGTCGGAGGCTTCCTCCCTGCCCTTTTTGGATGATGGCATTCTCGGCCCTGACTGTGGGCCCTTTGCCGGCATGCACTCGGCTGAAGCGCGTCAGGCTATGGCGCACCATGCCGAAACCCACGGGTTTGGGAAACGCGCAGTCGTGTACCGGCTGCGCGACTGGGGCATTTCCCGGCAGCGCGCCTGGGGCACGCCCATCCCGATGATTCACTGTGACGCCTGCGGGACAATCTCGCCGGAAAAGGAAGAAAACCTGCCTATCACGCTGCCGCCGGACCTAGATTTCTCAGTCGGCGCGCCCCTAGCAACCCATCCGACGTTCACAAAGGTGACGTGCCCCAACTGTGGCGCTCCAGCGCGGCGCGATACCGACACCATGGACACCTTCGTGGACTCCAATTGGTACTACTTCCGCTACTGCGATCCCCATAACGACCAGCGTCCTTTCGACCGGGAGGTCATCCAGCGCTGGCTTCCGGTGGATTTCTACATCGGCGGCGACGAGCACGCCGTCATGCACCTGATTTACACCCGCGCCTGGACGATGATGATGCGCGACCTAGGACTGATCGACTTCGGTGAGCCGGTCAAGCGGCTGCTTACACAAGGGATGGTCATTCTCAACGGGGCAAAAATGTCGAAGTCGCGCGGGAACATTGTTGACCCGGACGACATGATCCGGCGCTATGGGGCGGACGCCACCCGGCTGTCTATCCTGTTTGCAGCGCCACCTGAACGGGAAGTAGATTGGAAGCGGGTCACGGATGAGTACGGCGAAGAGGAATACCCAGCAGCCGAGGGGGCAATGCGCTACCTAGCCCGAGTTTGGCGGCTGGTTTACCGCTGGCGCGACCGTTGCCGTCGTGTCACAGGACGGCCAGCAACGGTTTCTCCAACGGCTGAAGCAGCACGCCGGGCAACTCACCGGGCGTTGGCGCGGGCAACGGAGGCCTTTGAACATGGCTTGCGACTCAATGTCGTTGTCGCCACGTGCATGGAGCTTACCAATGCCCTTTACGACTTTGACGCGGCTGTGGGTGAAACGACAGAGACGACGGACATTCAGACCATGCGCGAAGGTCTGGAAGCATTGGTACTGATGTTGACGCCATTGGCACCCCACATTGCCGAGGAACTGTGGCAGGAGCTCGGTCATACCACTTCCCTAGCCCAAGCGCGCTGGATGGCGTACGACCCCGAGCTAGCCCGTGAACCGCAGTTGGAAATTCCTATTCAGGTCAACGGCAAGCTCAGAAGCAAAATTTTGGTTTCGCCGGACATTTCCGATGCTGACTTGGAGGTAGCAGCGCTTGCGGATGACAAAATTCGCGCCTTGCTTGCGGGAAAAGTGGTTGCTAAGGTTATTGTTGTTCCCAAACGGTTGGTCAATATCGTCGTTCGGTAGCTTGATGACAACGACCTAGAAAGGTTTTTTCTCATGGATGCGATTGTTTTTTATGCCCCGCACGAAATTGGGTTTCAATCCATTCCTCTACCGCCGATGACACCAACTTCGGTGCGGGTTGCCACAAAGCTCACTTCCATTAGTGCCGGTACTGAACGGATGACCCTTGAAGGACGGCTGCCGGGGATGCCCCAACTTCGGTATCCACTTATTCCCGGCTATGAAAACGTCGGTGAAGTCATCGAAGTTGGTGATGAAGTTGACCCGGCTCAGTTTCAGGTTGGTGACCGTGTTTTTCTCCCCGGTACGGTTCGCTACGAAGGTTTTTTCTCTGTCTTTGGCGGCCAGGTTTCGGAATCGGTCAACGATGTCAAACGTCCCATCAAGATTCCGACCGGCATCTCGAATGAGACGGCACTGCTGATGGCGTTAGGAGCCACAGCACACCATGGCGTACGAGACCTCGTTGCGCCGGGGACTCGTCCGTCCGTCCTTGTGCTAGGGCAGGGTATTGTCGGGCAACTAGCAGCCCGCATGTTGAGCCAGTACGGGGCAGAAGTGACCATTGCCGACACCATTCCCTTCCGCGTTGGACTCGGTGAAGCTGATCATTTCCTTGTGGTCAATCAGGAAGCGGATATTCCATCCGACAGCTTTGATATTGTTGTAGAAGCCACCGGCAATGTGGCTTGTTTCGATACGGCCGTCCGCGCCCTCAAAAAACGCGGTCATCTGCGCTCGCTCGGCTTTTACGAAAACATCCACTTTGCTTTTGGTCCGGCTTTCATCAAGGAAATCCGGCTTGACATTGCTGGTGAATGGGAGGCAACCGACCTAGAAGCGACACGCCAGTTTTTGGCTGCCCATGACTCGGCTCTGCGGCAGCTTATCACCCATCAGTTGCCAGCGCATGATCCTAAGCGGGCTTATGCTGTCGCGTTGCGCGACCCAGAGTGTTTGAAAGTCGCGCTCACATGGTAGGTTGGTGATATGGAAAGGGTGGTTTCGCCTCTCTTTCCTTGGTGTCTTCTCCGGGCAATGTCCCCCAGCCCCGGCTTTGTCGCAAAAAGTACCTTTGGGGTGCAAGCCTCTATTCCATCCGACTGGGAGCATTTGACCGTATGCCGCTTTCACAGGAAGTTGAAAACCTTGCCCAAACTGCTCTGCGCACTGGACTAACCCTTAGTGTCCGCCAGGATGTGGACACCAGCAATGCCTTCTGGGGCGCACTGTTTACGTTTGGATGCCTGCCCGACTTGCAAGTTGTCATCAATGGCCCGGTTGGATGTTACACCTTGCCTGTCACCTCAATCCTCAACTACACCGACACCCTTCCCAACCTTCCAAACGTTATTTCAACTGACTTTACGGAACGGGAAGTGACGCTCGATGGAACGAACCCGATCTTACGGGCAACCCTGAGCGGGCGTTCAAAACTCACCTCGCGGCGGCGGGCAACCATTGTACTCACGACGCAGGAAAGCGAGCTCATTAGCACGGATGGCTTTGAGTCAGGTGCGAGTGTGGATGAGTCTGTGGCGCACTTTGACAGCCGGGCTCTTCAGGATGACGAGTGGCAGGGGCGAGAAGCCGCCCTGCTGTATCTTTACGAACACCGTGATTGGCTGCTGACCTCATCCGGCTATGATGCAGCGGCATTGCGGGCTGCTGCTGCGGCTACCCACACCAAACCACGAGTGACAATCATTGGCCCGACCTACGGTTGCTTCAACAGCTACTCGGACCTGGCCGAGATCGAACGGCTTGTGCGCGGCATTGGTGCAGAAGTGGGCTGTGTGCTCCCGTTGCGTACCCACATCCCCGATCTGGCTACGGTGGATATGTGCGACGCATGCATCGTCATGTATCGGGAATTTGGTGCCAGCTTGGCGGCCCGGATGAACAAGCCCTATCTCTACGCCCCTTTTGGTCTTCAGGACACAACCGAGTTTTTGCGCAAACTGGGCCAGATGCTGGGTCTTCAGGCAGAAGCCGAAGCTTTCATCGCCCGTGAAAAGCAAACGACTCTCAAAGCCTTCTGGGACTTGTGGCGTAGCCCGCACCAGGACTTTTTTGGCACCTCAAGCTTCGGGGTTGTGGCAGGTGAAACGTATGCTCACGGACTGCGGCGCGTTCTCCAAGACGAGTTTGGCATGCGCCCCACGGTGGTGGCTTCGCGGCAAGCTAAGTCGGGCCCGATGGCTTACAGTGCCATGGACATCCGGCAGACCCTGCTGGATGACCCCCCGATGCTGATGTTTGGCTCTATCAATGAAAAAATCTACATTAGCGAACTTGAGCTGCTAACCGGCTACATCCCGGCTTCCTTTCCGGGCCCTGTCGTGCGACGCGCTACCGGAACGCCGTTTATGGGCTATGCCGGCGTTGTGTACCTTGCCCAAGAAATTAGCAACTTCCTGTTTGAGCTGCTGTTCCGGCATCTTCCTCTCGAAAGCCTTGAACGCAAGCAGGCACAGGAAATAACTCTGGCAATTCCAGAAGCGGAAATTGCCTGGAGCCCTGAGGCCGTTGAACGCATGAATGTCATCTTGAAAAAAGTTCCCTTCTTTGTGCGTATTTCAGCCAGTAAAAAGCTCCGCATTGAAGCCGAGCGGGAAGCTGTTCAGCGGCGCATTCGGGAAGTGATTCCAGACATCATTGACGATGTGGCCCGACGTTTCGCGCGCTAGGGTATCATACTGACGCACCAACCCACCTTGCGTCAGGGATGAAACCACGATGGATGACTATGCTGACTTTGCGCGTGCCGTCTATGCTACAGGCGTGCTTTCTGATCCTTGGCTTTGGGGTGAACCGCGCTTTCGTCTACATGCAGCAGTTATTTCCCCAGCATTAGCAGTCCGACTGGCCGAAGCAGCCGAAGCAGTTGCCTACTTGCACCAGTTATTGGTCGAAATCCTGCTCGAATCCCCAGAGTTCTTGACATCGTTTTATCACCTCACACCCTTTCAACAACTGATGTGGTACGCCTCCGGGGGGCTGTGGCATGGCATGGCGCGCGCCGATCTATTTTTGTGCACGGATGGTCATATCCGCTGCTGTGAACTCAACAGCGATACGCCGTCAGGTCAGCCTGAAGCGGTCTGGCTCAACCGGCTTCGCCACACTGCATACCCCGGCTTAGCTGATCCCAACGCCGATTTCCCCGCCCGCTTTGTTGCTATGCTGCGTGAAAGCCACGCCAAGCGTACGGAAGCGCCACTGACGCGGGTCGGTATTGTCTATCCAACCGAGCTGACCGAAGACCTATGCATGATTACTGCCTTTTCGCACTGGCTCGAAGCGGAGAACATTCAGGTCATCGTTGGCTCACCCTACAACTTGCGCCGGACGCCAACCGGTGTGGCTTTGTTTGGGGAGCCGGTGGATTTGATTTTACGCCACTACAAAACTGACTGGTGGGGTGAGCGCATCCCAGTTTGGGCTGATGCTGAAGGCTACCCGGATGATGAACCGCTCGCGGAACCCTTGCTGGCACTATTGGATGCCGAGCTGCAGGGCCAAGTCACGATTGTCAATCCCTTCGGTGCCGTCATCACTCAGAACAAGCTTTCGCTGGCCTTTTTCTGGGAAGAAATGGAGCGTTTTCCATCTGAAGCCCAAGAGATGATTCGGCGCTTGATCCCTGAAACCTATCGCATGACCTGCCTGAACCATGAGCGCCTACTTGAGGAACGCGAACAATGGGTGCTCAAAAGCAACTACGGTTGCGAAGGAGCCGAAACAATCTGTGGCGCTTTTGTCACGCCAGAGGTTTGGGAAAAGTCCCTTGAGCTAGCGCTACCTGAGCACTTTGTCGTGCAACGTTTTTTTGAGGTTCAGGCAGATGCCGAAGGCTGGCTTCCAAACTACGGGGTGTTTGTTTTAGGTGGGAGCGCAGCCGGTTTTTTTACACGGCTTTCTAGGACAACTACGGAATACAATGCTCTCACAGCACCTACGTTTATCGGTTAGGCCCTAAAGCTTGAGTTCAATCAAACCTAAAAAGAAGCCGTTGCCCATTGACGCAAAATTGACGCACCATTCACCATTGGAACGCGAAGAACGCCCAAGGCATCGGTGACATACTCTACTTGGCGCATTCCTACAAGGACGCAGCTCAAATTGGGTAGACTGCGCAAGGTATTGATGGCCATTTGGCTAAGTGTCTGGCCTTCGCCCGTGTAACCGAATCTGTAAAGTTGCTGTCGTATTTCATCCGACCGGGGCTGTGCCTGGGCAGCAGCAAACCTAGCAACCAACGTCAGTGCATCGTTAGCTAGTTCAATAAAGCGCTCGCGCCAGCTTTGGAAAGCGGCTTCTTGACGCGGCGAGGCCGTGAGCTGTCCCAGCCACTGCTGCACCGGGGCAATGACAAGGCGGTAGGCATTCTGCTCCCAGACCAACGGTAAATCGAGGCGGGGCGCAAGCTGCAGCAGCCAGTCAGCCAACCCTTTCCCGAACATCAGAGGGAGTCCGAAATCAGCCGCCAGAAGCGCCTCGTGCTCCCGAAGCGGCGACAACTGCTGGGAAAGGTCATCCAGCGACACCTGACTGCCGGGCGGGATAAAGTCCGCCAGCCGTACCAGACGTTGCCGGGCAAAGGCATTGAGCGGGCGATTGGCAAGGGTACCAAGCCCGTGGGCTGCACAAAATTCCAGAGTTGTGAGACCGTTGTTGTTGATCTCCGTGACAGCTCCAGTTTCAAAGAGATTGAGGGGAAATTGGACAACTCTGAAGTGATGGTTGGGTGTTACTGACTCTGCTTCTGATAGACAACGCGCCAGACTGACATGCGTCGGATCATTAGCCGGCAAGGGAAAGTGATTCGACGAAATGCCATAGAAGCGGACAACGCCGGACGCCACCTGTTCTTCGAGAAAGGCAAAGGCTTCGCGAATCCGGCGGTAGAATTCCTCGTTATCGGCTGCCGTAATGCTACGCTTGGCACAGGCCATTAGGAAGTACTCTGGATTGTGCAACAGAAAAATATCTAGTGTAGCAACGCCCATACGTTCACGGCTGCGTTCGATTTGGGTCGCCAGAAATTCCGGGTGAATGCAATGCCATAGTCCCGGCCCGTACTTGACGACTTCGGGGAATTTACGGCTCTGGGCTAAACGCATGTTGTCGCCCTGAATGTAGCCGGCCTTGGTCACAAGAATCACTGCCGAACGGTCTATCTCCCGTACAATGCGCCCAATCGTGCGTTCTGATCCGCCGTCTGTGTAGTTGGCACTAGTGTCAATCAGATTGCCCCCTTGCTCCAGATAAGCTCGGAGTGCTGCTTCGTGGGAAGGGTTATCTTCTTCGATGCGATAACAGCCAAATCCTAGAGGATGGCACCATAATCCTGTTGTCCCAAGCGGTTTGAAGCTTGGTGGTGGCGTCACATCTCCCTGCTGTGCATAGCCTTGGATTTGGTTAGACATGTCAAGCTCCAAGACAAAAAAAGCCTTTGCAGAGGCAAAGGCAACCTAGCGGCACAAAGCCGCCTTGCTTATTGGGTGTTTTTAGATGAACTCTTTTTCAAGAAGCAAGTGGGCTTTGCGCAGCTCGAAACGTGCACGTCCGATGTTTCCGCCGGGGCTCAGGACAATAATGAGAAAATATTCGCGCCCAATCAGACGCGCTACGAGGAGAAAAGTGTCTGACATAAGGGTAAGCTCATTGAGCGAGCCAACCCCGGTGTCAGACGACATGCGCATTGTGTTTCGGAGGAGCGTGGCATGCGAAGTGGCGATCAACGCTACCCGCTCCCCTAAGTCCATTTTCGACGGGACTTGTGCTTGCTCAATAGCTAGCCCGTCAAGTCCCATGATGGCTATGCCGATACTCCCCTCGACCCGCGCCAGAATGCCCTGGAGCAGCTCCGAAAAGGTCACGGTTGCCCTCCACTGGTTGCCGGCTGGGGCGAAACCGGTGGCTCACCGCCAGAGAGAATGTTCTCTCCGCGCCCAATCCGGGGTGTGATAAAGAACAACAGCTCACCGGTTGTGCGTGTTAAGGCGCGCCGTTTGAAGAGTTCACCCAGCAGTGGCAGGCTTGAAATACCCGGTGTCCGAAATACATTCGTAGTCTCAATGTCATTGAGCACCCCACCAATGATGGTTGTACCGCCATCAGGTACAATGACTTGGGTGTTTGCTGTGCGGCGGCTAATGCTGGTGAAGCCATTGATAACTTGCCCCGGCGCATCATTGGTCACGCTGACCCGCAGTAGTACATTGCCTTCGGTTGTGATCTGGGGGGTGATTGTCATGCTGACGTTAGCATTGACAAAAGTTACTTGCTGGGCCACACCAATACCAGCCGCAGCAACGAAGGGAATTTGAACGCCGGAAACAATGGTGGCTTCAGCATTGTTGAGTACTGTAACGCGAGGAGCAGCAATGGATTTAGCAAGGCCTTTCTGCTCGTTAGCTGTCAGGGTTGCTGCCAACAGAGAAGTACCGATTGGGCCAGTGGTCAAAGCCAAGACCGATGACCCACCGCCGGAAATGCCCGAGGTTGCCACTGGACCAATCAGCAACCCTGGTGCCAGCGAGGGGTCGGCTGGGGCGTTATTGCCGCCCCCACCAGTATTGAGAAACGTATTTGCTGAAGTCGAGAAGGCAGCTGCCCGCCCTTGGCGGGTTGTCGCTGCAGCGAAAAGCTGCACGCCGAGCTCACGTGCAAAGTTACGCGAAGCAAAAACAATGCGGGCTTCAATTTCAACCTGCGGCTCTGGCACATCGAGACGCGCAATCACATCACGTACCTGTTCCACGTAGGAAGGAATGTCAGTGATGATGACCGTGTTCGTCCGGGGATTGATGGAAATCCGCCCAGCCGGCGAAAGTGACTGCTGAACAATAGCGACGAAACCGATTCCCCCGATTATCCCGCCTATGGGTTGCCCACTTGGGCTTTGAACTCCAACGCCGCCTGCTGCTCCCTGTTGCATGGCTGCACCTTGGTCAACACGCTCATACTTCAGCTTGAAGTACTCTGTTACCGTTGGTGCGCTGTAGATTTCCTGGAGACGCTGGTTACGACGTTCCTGCTCTTCTGCCGTGATAGCCGCCACAGTTGCCACCCGGACAATCATCCCTTCACGCCGATAGGTGAGTTGGTTGGCGCGGAAGATAGATTCCAACACCTGATTCCAAGGCACTTGGTTGACCTTGAGGGTGACCGGTACCTTGCCGACTGATCTATCGAGAATAAAATTCACATCATAGTTATCGGAGATAAACCGGAGAATGTCTGAGAGATCAACATTCGTAATGTCCAGACTCACCGGGTCACCTTGATATGACGGATCACCAAACTGTGCGCCGCGTCCGCCTTGTGGAAACCGTCCGCCAGTAGACGGCACTGATGGATTAGCTGGTGCTTTAGTAGGCTCGCTAGAAGCAATACTTGGGACGACCTTCGCTGTTGGTGTTGATGCCACAACTGGTAGCGTGCTTCGGGCAGAGGGAGCCGTCGACGCTGCTGGCTCTATTTCTCCCCTGACCTGGCGGGCTGGCGTCACGTGGGGCTTCGAAACAGCTGGAGTAGTTGATTCCACTGGCGAGTCACCGACCGGAGAGGTAGGGGTTGATGCAGATACCATACTTGGGGGGGTAGGCTGAGCTGCTGCACCTGCCAAACGGTTGCCAAAACGCACCACTAACCCCGCTTCCGTTTCAGAAACGGTGTAATCAACCGGTTGCTTCAAGTCGAAGACCACACGAGTAGTCAGTCTTTCTGGCTCGCCGATGCGAATACGAGTTACTACGTCGTCTTGCCCAACTAGCACACGCTTTTCAATTGCTGCCACAGCATTGAAAAGGTCTACAACCAATCGTGGTGGGTTCTGAAGCAGGAAGTGGTTGTACTTGGTTTTAGTAGTTATCCCTAACTCAGCAAGTGTTGTCTGCTCAACACTTGACAGCCTCACAGACTGCAACGTGGGGACCTTAGCGTTGAGGCTTCTTGTTGCCCGCACTGTGCTTGTCAAAGCAGCCGGCTGCACTAGAGGTGAAGCAGAAGCTGCAGCACCGGTCACCAGATGACCAGCTGCTGATGAAACAGGACCTGTCGCTGCCAGAGGATTCCCGGCCGATGCTGGGCGCGTAGCTTCAAACTCAATAACCAGCGTTTTGGCATCATCTCGCAGGTAGGAACGAACCTGGCAGTTTTCACGTAGGGTGATATCCAAGCGGGCGTTCGCTTGGCCGTCCACTAGCCCAGGCTTGACAACAACAGAGGCAATCAGTCCCTGCTCTATGCGATATTCAGGCTGCAGTGCTGAGGTGTCAGCGCCATATAAATCAACTGAAACTAGGTGAGCTTCAAGTCTCGATATGCTGTAATCTAGACGGGCTGTGCTCCGAAGCTGAAGGCGTGCCACGCGAAATGCTTCAGCCTGAACTTCGAGCGTGGAGACAACAACGGTTTCTGAGACAGTCTCTAGCGCTAGTGCTGAGGCTTGAAGAGAGACTGCACTACACCCTCCAAACCCCAAGAACAAGAGTAGTGCCGCACCAGCGCGGGAATGTTTCGGCAGGGATTTCATAAACTCTCCTCCGACAAAAAATCCATTACTAAAAACCCAAACCTAGCCACAAAACCTAGAATAGAAACGGCCTTGTGGCTGTATCAAAGCTAGTTCCGGTTTTGTAACTACTCACCTCCTGTACCACTGCCAGAGCCTGTTGGAGAAGCTTTCGGATTGTAGTCAAGGAAACGCTGTTTAGTAACGAGCTGTCCATTACTCCGGACAATGATCTCCGAGCAGATGACCCGCCCTACGACCTGTGCCTCACTCACGCCAAATGAACGCGGTGCACGCTGGATGCTAACAACAGAACCGTTCCAAAACTTCGAGCCTTCACGCACAAAAACGGTTACGCCTGAAGGTGTTTTGAGCAAAGCACCAATCCCTCGGTCTGTTGAGTAAATCCCTATCACCGTCAACTCCTCCACAAGGTACTTTTCTGACTCGGCTGGTGGAGGCTGTCCCTGCTCGAGTCGCCGGTCACGAATCTCGCGCCACTTTGCTTCCCGAGTAGGAAAGTCAGGATAGGGGAGATCGGTTACTGGGGGGCGAAGGGGCTCACGAAGCTTGCTACTATCTCGAAATGGATCGTTGCTTGGGCGACGGAATGGGTCGCGTCCCGTACCGGTGTAGCTTGGGGGAACAGCATCTGCTGGTGGGCCAGTTGGTGTTTTCTCTTGGCTTTCTGCTGCCGTCAATCCCATCGTTGCCTTTCGCGCAATTGACGAAGGAGACTGGGCAGAGACTAGGCCAGTAGAATACATCACTAAGTAAGCCAAACCAATAAATACCAAGCTGCGATTGACATTGTGAACTTCCATAAGGGGATTCCTCTAAGTTCTGACGAAAAGCGAGTCCTTTCTAAGGACTTCTTAGGGTATCTTACTTTGGTCACTTACTTGATTCCCCTTCGTCCCCTAAAATATCCTTCTCTGAAGCGAAAAATATTGTAAGCCGGTAGTTTGCTTCAACCGTTAGCCTGGGTGTTTGAGGTGAAGCCTGCCGGATTTCCACATCTGATACTTTGACAATTCTCTGAAGAGCAGCAATATCAGCAAAAAGTTGGCCGATTTGGTCATAAGTTGTACCGGCCCGTACATCAACATCCTTTTCGTAGTAGAAGTCGCGTTTCTTGACATTGCCGGGGCGAAATTCGCGGACAACAGCAGAGCGTGCCTGCGCAACCTTTTGCAGTTGGGCCAAGGTTTCAGAAAGGCGCACTTCTTCCGGTATGTTAGCGCGGTATGCCTGTAGGTCGCGCATGTACTCCTCTATCTTCTTCTTATACTCACTGAGCTGCACGCGGACATTTTCCAGCTCGCGTACTTCTGCATCTATTTTCTGGGCTTCTTTCTCATCCCGTTCAGCTTGTTCCAGCCGATCACTAAACATAACGAGATGAATGAAAAAGCACCCTACAACAACTGTCGCAAGAGAAATGACAATCTGTAACCATAAGCGGTCAAACATACTATCAATTTCCTCACTACTTCTTCACTACTTTCCAACTTGTGCAGCTTGGGTGGTACTAGGCGGCGCTACTGGCTGAGGTGGATTGTAGTCACAAACAATTGTGAATTTCAGTGATTGTTGCTCGGTGGCGTCTGGAAGAGCTTGTCCTGTCTCTTGAAAGGTTGGGTTAACGTTCGTAAAGAGACCATTTGATCGGAGCTCAAGTTGCTGTGCAAACTCAGTAACAATATCCCGGTTTTTCTTTTCCCCTGGTCGCTCAGGGCGGTCCACAACCCCCTCTATGGTAACACTGTTGCCACGCAAACTGAGACGCTCTAGACGTACACCATCAGGCATGCGTGCGTTGACTTGAGACATCACACCAACAGGGCCACGTCGCTCGGCGTCGAGCTTTCTTATGATTTCTAGACGTGTCTCAAGCAATTTCTTCCTTTTTTCATACTCGTCCCGCTCTTTCTTGACCTTTTCTAGCTCGGCCTTTTGTTTTTTGGCTTGTTCCAAATGCTCCTTGGCTTTTCGGACAAGACTCTCAGTGTAGTAATAATCGGCGGCCGTAAAGACTGCTATTAAAGCTAACGCAGCCAACAGGAGCGAAATTAGCGCGCCACCTCGAACTGTACTCGGGGCAGCGGTAGGTGTTGGTTCAGTTACTGCGCTTGTAGCAAGATTTATTCTCGGCATGGCCAAACATTTGCCGGGCAATGTTAGCAGTTTGTGCTAAGTTGCCCGTCTTATCCTTTTCATAGAAGTCCAAATAAGTGAGCAAAGTAAGAGTACATCTGTGTCAGGGTTGGCGTGCGGCTAATCCAACGGCCACTGCCATTGTAGGTGACATCTCGCGAATATATTCTTCATCGAATTTCCTTGGATTCACAATAATCCGGGATGGATTGAAGGCATTGAACCGTTCAACCGGAATCCCGAATCGTTCCGAAAAGACGGAGGTAAGGCCGGACACCTTCGAGCTTCCGCCGGCAACAAGTACTCGGTCAATTGGTGCTACATCCGATGAGCCAGTGGAACGCCAAAAATCAATTGTTTTCTGAAGTTCCATCGCAAGAATGTCCGTTACGGAGTCAATCAGTGATTGTGCATCGCTCGGCTGCAGTCCGTTGTCTGTTGGGACGCCTCGCTTGAGTGCCTCGGCCTGCTCGAAAGTCAGCCCTAGTTCTTTCTGGAGAAGGTCGGTATATTGGTTTCCGCCGGCTGAAATATCGCGGACAAATACTGAGTTTGTTCCGCGTACAATATTCACACTTGTCACGCTTGCTCCGATGTCAAGCAAGGCAACTGTTGCCGTGGGCATTGGTTGGTAGTTAATTTCGTAGGCATTTTGCAGAGCAAAAGCGTCCACATCAATTACAACCGGATTCCGTTCAGCCTGCGAAATAACCGTTGTGTATTGGGCAATCTTATCGCGTTTGCAGGCAACTAGAAGAACATGCATGACCCCGTTTGCAGGGTCGCGTCCAACCACTGAGTAGTCCAGATTGACATCTGCAATATCGAAGGGGATGTGTTGATCGGCTTCCCACCGGATTCGTTCGGCTAACTCATCGTCGGTCATGTATCCAACTTCGATTTTCTTGATGATGACAGAGTGTCCCGAAACCGATGTGTGGACATCTTTCGTTTTGATCTTTTGCTCGGTCAAAAGACGTCTGATGGTGTCACTAACGTGATTGAGGTCAATAATGTGGCCATCCACAATGGCGTCGGGAACCAAGTTAGCGTGACCGATAGCTACAAGCTCAAAGTTATTTTTGAGTGGCTTGAGTTCGACAACCTTGACCGCGCTGGAACCGATGTCAATACCGACGACGGTTTTGGCGCCACCGAATCCCAGTAAACCCATAGCAAAAGCTATTGCCTCCCTTCAATCACGGGCTATGTATCTAGCGGCATCAGGGAGAACCTCGGCTTGCCTACTAGCGGCAGTTACTGAGAGACACAGAAGCCTCTCTTGCTCCCTCGTACTGGCCCTGGCCACAGTTGGACCGAATTTTCCCTCAACGTCGCTGGGTTTTGTTCCAATGCACTCGCTCTGTGAAAAAGCTGGTCAACCTGGCTCTAAAAAACGCCTGCTACGCAGCACAAGTGTTCTAGGTCTCTTTGGCGCAGTGAGGTGCGTCAGCGAAACAACCGCTCTATTTCTTTTGCGTGCTGTATGGTTATCACCACACCCTATGCACGTCAACAGCTTTTTGAGCTTTTTATACGTGAATACAACACAAGTGGCTGGACTTTCAATTATTTCCTTCCGGTGCTCCCTAGCCTTTGCTCGTCAAGTCTATAGGTCTGCCATGAGTACCCTCCAGAAACGTGCCAAAGTTGCTGACGTGAAAGCGCAAACAGCTTTTTACCACCCACGTCTCTCCTGGTGGATTCTTCTTGGGCTGACAGCGGTTGGGCTGTTGCTTTGGATGTGGCTTCGGCCACAACCCAAGCTGCCTGAGCTATCAAGTTACACTCCGCGCGAAGCGCTGCTGTTTGTTGAAGCTGGTTCACTTCCCGCGGGATTACATCGCCTTACGGCACTGTCATTTTGGAAAGACATCGAAGCAGCAATTGGGGCCCCGGCACAACTGCATGATGTCCTGCTGGTAGGAAGAATCGTCGAATGCCTCAATCTCGGGCCAGCAGAAGCACGTCTTTTAGCTCGCGCCCGCTGGGGACTGATTGTAACTGACCTAACTGCTGAAGTTACTCCACCTACGGTCGTCGCCGCGTCAAGTGGGGCAAAACAAGACCAAGACGAGAAACCAGCGGCCTTGCCTTCTGGCGCCGTCTTGAATCTGACTCCCCGCCTGACGCTGTGTGTCGCTACCGGGCTATCTTCTCAAGAACTCACTGAGCTTGCAGGGAAATGGCTTCCGCTTGTAGCGCGCAAGCTTTTAGGACAGGAATCGCAGTGTTCCGAACTTGTTGATGAAGCTGGCCAGAAAAGGTGTTTCCGCCACCCGGCACGTCCTGAAGCAGCACTCTGGGCAGCTACACGCGGCGAATTGCTCTTCCTTGCCAATCATGAAGCTGCTCTTCAGGCCTGTCTTGATGTTGCCGACGGTCGCCGTTCAGCTCTTGCCGGCTCTCCTGCTTTTGAAGAAGCGCGGCAGTTCGTGGACGGCCAACGGTCTTGGCTTTTTGCCTTCATCAATCCGTCCGGCCTAGAAGTTGCTCTCCGTCTTACTCAAGGACTACCCAGCCCTAACGATACGGTCTCGACTAACGACGAGCAACAATCGTTCCTGCAGGCTCTGCTTACCGGGATTTCGGACGGGTTGGGTTACAGCTTAGACGTTTACGGTGGGCAGGTCGTGGAGCGTTACTATCTGACGCTTCGCCCGAGCATTGCTACTGCTTTACGCGAGCATTTGCGTCCGGTGTCTTTTTCTTCTGATATGGAGCGGTTTTTTCTTCCAACTGGAGAACTCACCGTCGTCGGCCTATCTCAGCCACTAACGGCGCTTGACCGGATGCAAACTGCCCTTGCCGCTCGCAGCTCGGCTGCGGTTGCATTTCTCAGCCGTGAGTTGGTAGCTGGCTTGCGTGAACGCTACGGCCTTCGCCCTCACGAAACCCTCGATGAGTGTCTTGGTGAACAGTGGCTTGTTATTAACCCCGGCGGTGAAGCACCAGCTTTGATTTTTGGGGTGCCGGTACGCAACCGTGCCCAACTTCTGCCACCCCTTGAGCACTACTTGCGGGCAGATGGTGCCAACATTATCCACTCGACCTTAGGCAAAGACATCCTACTGGCAGCCTCAACCCATCACGACAAACGAGCAGCGTGTTTTCTAGACAACTGGCTGTTTGTCGGCAACCGCCATACGCTTGAGTATCTCTTTACCCAAACTGTTCCTAAATGGCCATCTCACGCTCTTCAGCCTAAGCAGTACGGCGCGCCGGAAGCCTTTCTTCAGCACATTGCTCACCGCCGAGACGACCTCGAGCGCGCTACCCTGGTGCTTATTGCCCTCACTCGTGCCGGCGAACCTATCCCTTCTAGGTTGAAAGAACCTCCCATCCGGCATGCCATTGAACGTCAGCCGTTGGCTACTGGATACTTACGGCTTCGTGGTGACGGTTGTTTCGGTGAAACGCGCTCACCTCTTGGCAGTCTTGCCTATCTGGCTTCGCTTCTCAGTGGTAATTATGGGTCTTGACGAGCAACGTTGATCTACAGAGAGGCCATCATGACTGCTTCTAAACCAAGCCTAGGTATGATCAGCCTGGGCTGTCCCAAAAACTTAGTGGACAGTGAAATCATGCTCGGCCTTGCGACTCGGAGTGGCTATGCCATTACTGACGATGCCAGCAATGCCGATGTCATTGTCGTCAACACATGCGGTTTCATCGAAGAGGCCAAGCAAGAATCCATAGACACTATTCTGGAAATGGCAACTCTCAAGGGCGAACGACCCGGTCGGCGGCTTATTGTAACTGGTTGCCTAGTCGAACGTTACCGCCAACAACTACACGCAGAACTGCCAGAGGTGGATGCCTTCCTTGGCACAAACGAGCTGGAGCAACTCCCCCACCTGCTGGCTACGCCGGCATCCACGGTCACGCCATGGCCGGTTACACTTCGTCCGCGAAATAAGGTTTCCCCACCCGAGCACAACCGGTCAGACGCCAACTACCTCTACAGCGAGACAACACCGCGCTACCGGACCACCCCTAAGCATTACGCCTATGTCAAAATTGCTGAGGGGTGCGACCATCCCTGTGCATTCTGCGCAATTCCCCAAATGCGCGGCAATTTGCGTAGCCGACGCCCAAGCTCAATCCTTGCTGAAGTTGAACAACTAGCCGATGAAGGGGTCAAGGAAATCATTCTCATCGGTCAGGACACGACAAGCTATGGTGAAGACCTAGGTTTGAAACATGGACTAGCCGACCTGCTGCGCACCCTTACCCGCGTACAAGGCATCACCTGGATACGCTTCCTTTACGCCTACCCCACCCGCATTAGCGACGCACTGCTTGATGTGCTGGCCAGTGAACCGAAGCTTTGTCCCTACATTGACATGCCACTTCAGCATGCAGCGACGCGGATGTTGCATGCTATGCAGCGACCAGGATCGCGGTCGTCGATGGAAAAGCTCATTGCGCGCATTCGTGAGCGGGTTCCAGGAGTGGCCTTGCGGACGACCTTCATCGTTGGCTACCCGGGCGAAACCGAGGCAGATTTCGAGGTGTTACTTGACTTCTGTGCAAGTCAAGCCTTTGACTGGGTCGGTGTCTTTACTTACTCAGACGAAGAAGGCACGCCTGCCTTTGACCTGCCGGACAAAGTACCTCCCCGCACGGCGCAAACCCGCCGGGCAAGGCTTATGCGCTTGCAGGCACAAATTTCCAAACAGCGTCTCAAGCAGTTCAAACGCCGCGTCGTCGAAGTCTTGTTTGAGGGCCCTTCTGAAGACAGCGACCTCATCTGGCAGGGCCGGCTGGCAACTCAAGCACCCGGCATTGATGGACGGGTGCTCATTACTGATGCACCAGAAGGGGTTGCCCCACCACAACCCGGCGATCTCGTTCCGGTCGAGATCACAGCCACCCACACTTACGACTTGGTAGGACGTATCGTTGCCAACCACATGGTTTGAAGCCCGTGTCAGCACATTCCTCATCACCAAACCAAGTCGCACCGATTCTTGTGGAGGTCTGGCGTGGCTCAGCCGTTGAGTCTCGTCACCGAGGCGCTATCGTGGCAGCGACCGCCACCGGACAGATCGTGGCTGCCGTAGGTGATCCGAACTGGCTTTGTTTCCTCCGCTCGGCAGCCAAACCTTTCCAGGCCATAGCCGTGCTGCGTACCGGTGCGGCCAAACGCTTCGCCATCACCACCCAGGAACTGGCCATTATGGCTGCTTCGCACAACGGCGAGCCGGAACACACAGCCGTTGTCGCTGGATTGCTTAGCCGACTCGGACTCACGGTGGATGTTCTTCGGTGTGGCACGCATCCGCCATTCAACCGCGCTGCGGCTCGCCGTCTTGCCGGTGTCACCATTACGGCATTACACAACAACTGTTCTGGCAAACATGCCGGTATGCTAGCCGGCTGCCTTGCAGCTGGCTTTCCAACGGCTGACTACGAGACCCCTACCCACCCAATTCAGACCGCGATTGCCGACATCATCGCCACAATGTGTGGTGTAGCGGTAGAAGCTATGCCCAGTGGGCTTGATGGTTGCACTGTGCCGACATGGGCCGTACCGCTTTGGAAGCTGGCCGTTGGTTATGCCCGGCTCTTTGCCCACTCACCTTACCCCGAGGAAAGCCGCCAAGTAGCAGGAGCTATGCTGGAGCATCCCGAACTCATCGGCGGAACAGAACGCATTGACACAGATTTGATGCGCGCTGTGCCGGGACAACTGCTCTCAAAAGTCGGCGCTGAAGGTGTCCACGTCGTTGCCGTTCCGGCAAGCGATCGCTTTCCCGATGCACTCGGTCTAGCGGTCAAAATTGAGGACGGTGACAGCTTTCGCGCCCGTAACACTGTTGTGCTAGAGGCACTCCGGCAACTGGGGCTGCTTGATGCTGAACAGTACGCAGCGCTTAGGGAAAAGTACAGCCAGCCCATTCTGACCCACCGCCAGCAACTGGCCGGCGAACTGCGCGCCGTGTTTCAGCTCGCCTGACGGCGTCGTAGCAGTCTATGGCTTGAGCTGATAGGTTGTGCGGATGCGCTGACCTTTTGCGCTGCCTGAAGCCCGGACGCTCCCTTCCGATTTGACAAAGGAAATCTCCGGCGCCAGGGACACTCCGCGCTCAATATCCTCGACACGGGCGAGATTACCGACCACAACGTAGCGGTCATCGGCCGCCGTGTATCGGGCAAGATCACCCGTCACCCGGCGGCCAGGCTGGACGATGATCACATGGTTGGCGGCCGTCATGCGCTCCAGCCGGTTCTCACGCGCAGCCAGCTCGATGTCAACTTCCTCTGCCGTCAGCGTCATGTCGCCCTGCGTCAACTTGACATCTCCGGTGTAGTGGGCCCGTCGCTCCGCATCGCTGTAGGTAAAGACCTGCGCCGCGCCAAACACCGGGACATCTTCGGTGGTGGAAGTGGATTTGCGGGCTAACCGGTAAAAGGCCGTAGAGACGTGCCCGGTTGCCGTCATACGGCGGTCAGCTTTGAACAGCTCCAACCGGTCACCGCGCACGAAGCTATCTCCCTGCCAACAGCGCGCTTCGCCGATAAAGACGGCCCGTTGTGGTTCGACACGTGCTTCCTGCGCCGTGATGAAAACAGGTGCTGCTGGTTGCCCAAACATCCCAACGTTACCGGTTTGACGGGCTTCGTAGTATGTCGTGCGCACGTTGCCACGGGCCACATGGGACAGTCCCCTTGTTGACAAGTCGAGTTCCTGGGCTTCGACTCGCAGGGTCGCATCCCATACGACCGGACGCTTTTCGCGACCACGTAGCCGAATCACTTCTTGCGCTCGGATAAACGTAGCCTGGTCAGCCCGGGCATGGCGCGGTCCTTCTTCAAACGTGACCTGACCGGTCTGAACGATGTGCACCAGTTCACCATGGGCAGGATCGAAGGTGACTTCTGCCTGTTCGCTCGTTGTTTTGCGGGGAAGCCACGGTACATTATCCAGAGCCGGTTCGGTTTGTGCCTCGACCCCACCGGTAGCAAGACAGGCTCGTACTTTCCCGTCAGGGTAGAAGGTCGCTGTAAGATGTGGCGCACGGAGGGTTTTCCTTTCGCTGCGCGGCGTCGGCGCCTGTGGGATCACGGTCAAGACGACAGCCCCCTCTGCCTCGGCGCTCTGCATGGCTTGCCCCCCTGGGGCGAAGGTCACGCGCAGTGTGTCCGACTGAAGTCTTTTCTGCTCCGGCATCCTACCCGCCGTGGCACTGATCGGCTCGATGTGCAGGCGTGCATTGCCTGTTGCCTGCGCCCGTGTGATTTCACTAGCGCTCGCGCCACGGGTAAAGGACGCTTCCAGACGCTCTCCGGTGACTTCACGGCGTTCGGCATCAGTTTGCTGCTTGAGGACGGGTTGCCCTGCACCGACGACTTGCGTCAGACCACCTAGGGGGTCGAAGTCGAAGGTCAACGCATGGGCCGTCAGAACAAAGCCCTTTCCGGAACTCTGCAAGGTGGCCGCCGTCTGTGCTTCGACTCGACGGAGGCGCTGGGTGTCATCGAGTTGGGCAATCAGGGTTTGCGCAGCGAGGGCATCCCCGCGTTGTGTCACTTGCGCCCCGCGGCTAAGCACAAGGCGTTTTTCCCGGACCAGGTATTCACCCCGGCCAGCGGTAATGACCGTCGTTGGCTGGGTTGAATGTTCAGGGGCAACGGTCGTGTGCACGTCCTTTTCCAACACCAGTCGGTCGGCGTTGCCGTCAAACTGCGCTCCAATGGCTTTACCGCTTACGCGCCCGCGCACAAACTGCACCGGGTCGGACGTGGTTGCGGCTTCAGCCTCGCGGTCATAGCGAATAGATGCGGTTTTGATGATAAGGCCCTGGTTTGTTGTCAGCACAACGTTGCCTCTGAACTCTGCAATTCGCGTCGTTGGGTCGTAGTCGCATGTTTCAGCTATCAGCTTGCCTGTGGGCTGCCCCTGGGCGTCAAATGTCTGCAACTCGACACCCTCGAGTTTGTGCCGCCCATCCACAAAAGCTGTATCCCGCTCAGCCCGGAGGATGAGCCGGGTGATGTCACCTTCTTTGTGAAGGTACTGGAAGTCTTTTGAAACAACTTCAATGTCTGGGGTCAGGTCACGACGCCCCGTGTTTGGCGGCCGGGGCGGCACACGCCATGTGACAAAGTAAGATACAAGGTAGGTTGTTGTAACCAGCACGCCGGCTAGGACTAGAAACCGAAGCCAACGCTGCGCAACCAATGTCATTTGTCAGACTTTTGTCAGGATAGGGTTTCCTGCGACGTAGCCAGTCCTACTGCAGCTCGGTAAATCATGGCCAATCGCTCGGTAGCCCGGCGGAAAGCTTCTGCGCTGTATGGGTAAGGTGCCATGGCCATGGCTTTGACTTTAGCGATACGGTCAATCGAGGCTTCTAAACGCGGACGGGGGATGCGCCCTGACTCCACGGCGCGCACCAGCGCTGCTTGTGCTTCGTACGCCAGGTCAGGACGACTACAGATCAGGAGCATGTCATTACCGGCCTCGACGGCCCGGACAACAGCTTCCGAAAACTCGACCGTTTTCTGGATAGCGTTCATCTCAAGATCATCGCATATAGCGACACCAGAGAATTCCATGCGTTTGCGCAACAGGTCGGTGACGATGTTATGGGACAGGGAAGCCGGAATGCCGCTGTGGCCATCAAAGGCCGGATAGCTGGCATGGGCCGTCATCACGGCTGGAACACGGGTGTAAAGCGTGCCAAATAGGTCGGCATACACTCGTAAATCCTCTGCCAAAAGCTGTTTTTCAGAACGATTGACGATAGGCAGGGCGTGGTGGGAATCTACTGTGGTGTCCCCTAGGCCTGGAAAGTGTTTACCGCACCCAAGAATACCGTGGTTTTGCAGGCCTTCGAGATAGGTTCCGGCAAAACGGATGACCGTCATCGCCTGCCTGCCCCAGCAGCGCTCTTCCAACCCGTTGGGCTGGTCATGGGGCACTTCAATGTCGAGCACTGGGGCAAAATTCATGTTGAAGCCTAGCAGCCGAAGCAAATCCGCCGTTACCACGCCCAGTTCAAAAGCCAGTTTGGCATCGTCCGCGCGTGAGATTTGTTTTGCCGAAGGCATGGGTCCGGCCAGGTGGCGGAGGCGGTCCACCCGCCCTCCTTCCTGGTCAATGGAGATCAGTGGCAAAACCCGACTGAAACGGCGGATGTCGGCTGTCAGTTCTGCCGTTTGCTGCGGAGACTCCAGGTTACGGGTGAAGAGAACAATGCCGCCCGGTTGGATGGTCTTGATAAGCTGCTGCGAGTCAGCATCTAAGGTTGGACCAGGCAAGCCAATGAACAACAACTGCCCGACTTTTTGTCCCAGCGAAAACATGCGTGTTTTTCAGGTGCTAGCTGCCAACTGGCGTAATGATGCAGTAAAGGGAGGATAGGCGACTCCACGCTCGGTAATAATCGCCGTAATCAAATCGTGTGGTGTCACGTCAAAGGCCGGATTGGCTACGTTGACACCGGCAGGAGCAATCGGTACAGATGCAATATGTGTGACTTCCTGCGCAGCACGGTTCTCTATCGGAATCCCATCACCGGTTTCCAACGTCAGGTCTAGGGTCGAGAGGGGCGCTGCGACATAGAACGGAATGCGATGGCGCTGGGCCAACACAGCCACCATATAGGTGCCGATCTTGTTAGCCGTGTCGCCATTGGCGGCAATCCGGTCGGCGCCGACAACGACACAGTTAATACGTCCCAGCTTCATGAAGTGACCGGCCATGTTGTCGCAGATCAACGTCACCGGTATGCCATCCTGCATAAGCTCCCACGTCGTCAAGCGTGCCCCCTGCAGGAAAGGACGAGTTTCATCAGCATAAACGGTGATCCGCTTCCCTTGTTCGACAGCAGCGCGAATCACACCTAGCGCCGTTCCATAGCCGGCAGTCGCCAAGGCGCCGGCATTACAGTGGGTCAGTACGGTTGCGCCGTCGGGAAGGAGTTCCGCGCCGTGGCGACCGATCTGGCGGCAGATGGCAATGTCTTCGGCATGAATGGCCTGGGCTTCAGCCAGCAAGGCCTCTGCAATCAGCGTTTCAGGCACTTTTTCAGCCTGCAAGTGTTCAAATTTGCGACGCATGCGCTCAATGGCCCAAAACAGGTTGACAGCCGTTGGGCGAGTAGCGGCTAGCGTCTGGCAAATTCGCTCGAAGGCAGCCGGGAGGCCTTCCCCGGCGGCCACACTTGCCCGAACCCCCAAGGCAATACCGAACGCCGCCGCCACGCCAATGGCCGGGGCCCCACGGATGACCATCGTCCGAATGGCCTCGGCAACCTCTTCATAGGTTGCGTACGTATGATACACCTCCCGGCTAGGTAAACAGCGCTGATCAATGACACGCACGCCGGCCGGCGTCCACTCCACAGTGCGCATACCGTGCTTTTCCACACCCTTGCTGTTGGAGGCCAGTCTTTGGCGCTCAGCTAGTCATGCTAAGCCAGTTCTGGGACCTTAGCAAACCTGTCATGGCATCTGGCTTACTGCTTCGCCAGAAGAAACAGATTTACGGCGCAGCAGCGCAATGCCAAAGGCCTCGCCACTCGGCGGCGCTCCATAGACCTGCACCACCTCATAGTGCTTGTCAACCCAGGCCAGGATGGTGCGGCCGAAGCGGGGGTCCTGTCCAAAGGGAGCCAGTCCGTATTCGTAAAAGTTACGCTGCACCAGGGCGATGTAATCGGGCGGATGGGCCGTCAGTGTTTCCACCACCCGTTCCTCCCCGCCATAGACCGCCATCAGAACGGGATCGAAAACGGTGTACGGCGTCGGGTTTTCACGCCGCAACAGATAATTGAGAACGATGCCATCGGGGATGACAACCAGTGTCGCCCCCGGCGGCATGGTCTGCGCCATGTTCTCCAGCGCCGCAGCCGTGATGCCCCCGGTCTCGCTCAGCGGCGGTCCGAAGGTCTGCATGCGGTCGGCACCTGTGCCGAGCGGTATGGTCTTTGCCGAGTAGAAGTGATTGCTGTTTTCCTGCGCTGTCAGAAAGAAGGCCACCAATACCCCGGCGCTTCCCCACCGGACGAGCGTCCCAGTGCCCCAGTCATTTGCCCGGATTAACTCCGGCAACAGACAGATGGCACTCACGGCCAAAAGCACCGTGGCCGGCAATGCCAGAGTGAAGCCATAATTCCCAACATGCGCGTTGAGCACGATTTTTCCCAGGAGTAGCAATGCGAAAACACTCCACATTGTCAGCGGAATCCACCGCTGCGCCAACAGCGCCTGATCAGTACATCGAAGCGCCATCCATACCAGCCAGGGAAGTGCCAGTCCGGCCAAAAATGGTAGGGAGTGTAAAGCTGAATTCCAAGGCAGAACTTTGTAGGCGAGCAACCACGTCACCCCAAAAGTAACCCCAGCCCACACTACCCATCTGCGTATCACCTTATGCAGGATTCGTTCCAGACCAATGAATGTACTCACAGCCACTACAAAGCCACCTAGTCCACCCACTGCGTGCGCAAGACGCTCTTGCCAGCGATCCAGTCCCATGACCCGCCGGTAAAAAACCTGCCCGAAGGCATCCGTCCGGGCCACATTCAGCCAGTTCCCAAGCAGGCCGGTTACAGCCAACTCCAAAGGCATCTGAGTGGCGAGGTACAGGCCAAATCCAAGCGGTACGACCACGCTGCCAACGATGAACCAGCCCACATCCGGTCGCCATCGTTCCCGTAGAAGCGGCAGAAATCTCAGGCCGAGCCAGTAGCCACTGACAAGCGCACCGGTCAGGGCCACAGACGGCTCAATCTTTGTCAGGCAAACCGCGCCAAAGCACAGACCAACGCCAAAGGAACGCCATTTCCCACCCTGTCCGAGGTAATCGGCGAAGACCGACAACCCCAGGATGGCCAACCCAAGGCCGTGAACGGCTTCATGACGATAGGGCGCGACGTAATCCCAGCTTCCGTCGGTTTCATAGGACTGAAAGGCAAACACGACGAGCAGGATCAACCCGGCGGTGAAGCCGGCGGTTCGCCCAATCGCCCGAGTGAAAAAGCGATAGAGCAGCGCCGTCAGACCGGCCACGAATGCGATGTTGACCAGGGACAGGGTCAGATAGGACACCCCAAACAACCGGAACCACAGGGCGTTCGTGTACTGCGACAGCGGCCCGCCCAACCACACAATGTCCCGGTACAGATGCTTTCCCTCGGACAACTGCCAGGCAACGTACAACTCGATGCCATAGTCCACGAAGGGATTGCCCCACTTCCGCCAGCTTCCCCACACCAGAGCAGCAAAGACGAGTGCCAGCAGCAGCGGATAGACCCAGCGGGTTGCCCTGTCGGAGGTCGCCACATTCGTCGTCATAAGCCGCTCTTCGGTTGAACAGGTGTGGTGGACGAGGTAATGCCTTGTGTTTTCAGAACCCAGGTCACAGCGTCCAGGACATCTTCGGCAACGTAGTCCGGCCAACCGGACCACTGCTCCCGTTGATGCTCATACTCGCCCCGCCCGTAACCCGTAAGCACCAGCACGCCCCGCGCGCCCACCCGGTGCGCCAACTGCACGTCACTGTAGCGGTCACCCACGACGACGCACCGTGCAAGGTCCAGCCCAAAGTCACGCGCTGCCTGAAGCAGCAAACCGGGCTTGGGCTTGCGACACTCACAATCCAGGCGGTAGGGCGGTTCGCCGACGGTCGGATGGTGTGGGCAGACGTAGATTGCATCGAGTCGTGCCCCGGCAGCCGCAAGTTCTTCCCGCAATCGCGCATGGACAGCATCAACCATCCAAGCTGGAAAGTAGCCCCGCGCTACCCCAGACTGGTTTGTCACCACAATGGCCCGCCACCCGGCAGCATTGACGGCCCGGACGGCCGCCGCTGCCGCCGGCAGCAGGCGCAGACGGGACACGTGGTTGATGTAGCCGACTTCCTCGTTGAGCGTGCCGTCCCGGTCAAAAAAGATGGCGCGGTGGGCAACGTCCGTCATTGCTTAGGCTGCTGAGGGAATTGCCGTTGCTGGCTTGACGTGCTTGAGAAAGTCTTCGGGGAACTTCTTCATCGCGCTCGTAATCGGCCACACCGCTGCATCGCCTAACGGACAATGTGACCGACCCTCAATGTTCGGGCACAACCGCTGGATAGTGTCGAGATCGGCTGTAGTCCCTTCACCGCGCGCAATCTTTTTGAACAGCTTAAGTAGCCAATCTGTTCCTTCCCGGCATGGCGTGCACCAACCGCAGGATTCGTGGTTGTAAAACCGGATCAGGTTGTAGGTCGTCATGAAAATGTCCGTCGTTTCGTCCATGACGATAACCCCACCAGAACCCAGCAGCGAGCCAACCTTGGCCATGCCCTCGTAATCAAGTGTCGCCTGCTCGACTTCTTCGGCCGTCAAAATAGGAACCGACGAGCCACCCGGAATGACGGCCTTGAGCTTACGCCCCTCCCGGATGCCCCCGCAGTCCTCCTCGATGAGCTGCTTGAGCGGGTAGCCCATGCGGACTTCATAATTCCCCGGACGATTGACGTGGCCGCTGACGGAAAAGATTTTCGTCCCACCGGATTTTTCTGTCCCCAGACTGCGGTACCAATCGCCGCCATTGACGATGATATGCGGCACGGCACAGAAGGTCTCGACGTTGTTGACCACGGTCGGACAGCCATATAGCCCAGCGACTGCCGGAAATGGCGGCTTGATCCGGGGATGCCCTCGGTAGCCCTCCAGCGAGTTGAGGAGGGCAGTTTCTTCCCCGCAGATGTAGGCCCCGGCTCCCGGATGCACGACGATTTCACACTCAAACGATGTGCCGCAGATGTTTTTCCCAACGAAACCATGTTCTCGGGCTTCAGCAATCGCCTGTTCAAGAATAGCGATCAGATACCAGTATTCGCCCCGGATGTAGATGAATACCTGCTTTGACAGCAGTGCATAGGCAGCAATGAGCAAACCTTCGATGAGCTGGTGCGGGTCTTTTTCCATCAGCTCGCGGTCCTTGCACGTTCCCGGCTCGCTTTCGTCGGCATTGCACACAACATACTTCGGTTTAGGCGAGTTGACAGGCACAAAGCCCCACTTCATCCCCGTAGGAAAACCAGCACCGCCTCGCCCGCGTAAGGCTGACTTTTTGACTTCTTCAATGACCTCCGCCGGCTGCATGCTGGTCAATGCTTTCCTAAGACCAGCATATCCACCGTCAGCAAGGTAGGTTGTTATGCTTCGCGAATTCGGTGTGTCAAAGCGCTTGGTCAGAAGTTTAGTCTGCATTTTGCTTCTCCACCGCAGAAATCGTACTTGGGTTGACCGGGGGCTTGAGAAACCAGCTTCACTTGAGCCGGGCGCCATTAGGCACATCTTCAGTAAAGGTCGCAATCACAGGGCGTCCTTGCTCTCCAACCGAAGCAGCGAGCAGCATGCCGTTAGATTCAAAGCCACGCAGTTTGCGCGGGGCGAGATTGGTGACCACGACAATCTTCCGTCCGATGAGCGTTTCCGGGGGGTAGTGCTGAGCAATGCCGGCTAAGATTTGACGTGGCGTAGCTTCGCCGACATCTACCTGTAAGCGCAACAGTTTGTCCGCCTTTGGAACACGCTCAGCTTCTAGCACTTGTCCAACTCGCAGCTCGACTTTGGCAAAATCTTCAATCGTGATGTAGCCAGTTTCGCCACCCGCTGGCTGTGAATCCGCGGCTTGGGACGACACGGCAGCCGGTTCTGATGTTGCTGGTGACAGCGTTTTCTCAATGTCTTTCATCACGGCGGTTTTGTCCAAACGTGGAAAAAGTCCGGGGCCATCCTTAACAACGGCCTGCTCAAAACACTGCCAAGAGAGGTCTTCAGGAGCAATCGCCGAAGGATGTCCTGACAGCCCCAGGCGGCTCCAGAGTTGACCGGTGGCATCCGGCAGGAAGGGATACAGCCAAACGGCCAAATGCCGCAACCCTTCGGCTGCAGTATGCAAAATGGTAGCCAGGCGCGGTTGCGCTTCCGGGTTGGCGATGAGTTTCCAGGGAGCAGTGTCACTAAGGTACTTGTCTAGCACTGCCACCAACTCCCAGGCAGTTTCAAGCGCCCGACTAAGCGCTAAACGCTCAATGTGTGCCAGGAAAACTAAGCGTTGCGCCGCAAATCGTTCGGCAATTGTGGCCGCAAGGGTGCGGGCATCTTCTGGTGCCTCCGGCGGCACATTCGGCACAATGCCGCCAAAGGCTTTACGGATGAGGGTCACCGTACGGCTGGCGAGATTGCCAAGCCCGGAAGCCAGATCACCGTTGGCACGGTCAATGAGGGCCTCATAGGTGAAGTCGCCGTCCTGCCCGTAGGCCATTTCGCGTAGACAAAAATAGCGCACGACATCATTGGGGAAGTGACGACGAAGCACATCCAGATCAATGGCGTTGGAACGCCCGCTGGCATCTGGCGTCTTGGACATCTTACGTCCGCCAGAAAGCCACATCCCATGCGAAAACACGCGCCGAGGCAGTGGCAGGTCAGCTGCCATCAAAAATGCAGGCCAATATACGGCATGAAAGCGCAAGATGTCTTTGCCGACCAAGTGCAAAACATGCGGCCAAAACCGTTCAAAGTCCTGGCGCCGCTCGTTGCCGTAGCCAAGGGCTGTAATGTAGTTCGATAGCGCATCGAACCACACGTACATCGTATGCGCCGGATCATCGGGCACTGGGATTCCCCACTTGACCGAAATGCGACTGATGGAAAGGTCTCGCAAGTTGGCCGCGACGAAGCTTTTGACTTCGTTGCGGCGGGTGTCAGGTTGGATGGCATCGGGATGGGCTTCGTAAAAGGCTAGTAGACGGTCACGAAATGCTGAGAGTCTGAAAAAATAGCTTTCCTCGGCTACCCACTCAGCAGGGCGTAGGTGAACGTCGCACACGGGCGCTTGGCCTGGGATGATTTCATCCTTGAACTCATTACAGCTTGAGCAATACCAGCCTTCGTAGTGTCCCTTGTAGATGTAGCCGCGCTCACGCACCCGTCGCCATAGCGCCTGTGCACCAGCAATGTGCGCCGGATCGGTTGTGCGAATCCAATCATCGGGCTGAAGACCGAAGGCCGCAAAGGTGCGCTGAAACTCAGCCACCATCGCATCTACGTACTCTTTGACGGGAAGGTGCGCTGCAGCCGCCGCCCGCTCGATGTTGAGTCCGTGTTCATCTGTGCCGGTGAGAAAAAACGTCTCAAAGCGGCGCTGGCGGTAGTGCCGTGCCAAGGTATCGGCCAGCAGGGTCGTGTAGAGATGCCCCAAGTGGGGACGGGCATTGACGTAGTAGATGGGTGTCGTAACGTAGAATCGGCGAGTGGTCATACTTGCATAAATGGCATAGCCTACAGCCAAGTGCAATGTGGAGCAGCTTTTGGTGCAGCGTACCTTTCTGCACAGGAAAGTATCTCTCCGATGCACAATGCTCTACACTGATGCACACATGCGCTCCCTAAGCAACCCAACTTCGTGGTTCTTGCACTGCACCCTATGGCACGCACAAGTTCTGAACTTCCCAAAGTCTGCATCATCGGCGCTGGCTGCTCTGGCATTACGGCTGCCAAGGCACTCCACGAACACCAGTTTGATTTCGACTGCTACGAGAAAAGTGACCGTGTGGGCGGTAATTGGGTTTTCGGCAATAAGAACGGAATGTCATCAGCCTACCGCCGGCTTCACATCAACACCTCCCGGGAACGCATGCAGTATTCCGATTTTCCCATGCCGAAGCACTATCCGGTCTTTCCACACCACTCACAGATTGCCGAGTACTTTGACGCCTATGTAGACCACTTTGGTTTCCGGTCACGCATTCAGTTTGAGACAGAGGTCAAGTGGGCTGAGCTTCGGGAAGATGGCTTGTGGGTTATCACTCTTGACAACGGCCGGGTTGTACTTTACGACGCGCTTATTGTCGCCAATGGGCATCACTGGGACCCACGCTATCCAGAACCCCCCTTTCCTGGGGAGTTTCACGGTTTGGTCCTGCATTCACATTACTATGTGGACAATCACATCTTTCGGAACAAGAACGTTGTCGTGGTAGGCATGGGCAACAGTGCCATGGATATTGCCTGCGAAGCCAGCGAAGTCGCCAAACGAACCTACCTGGCAGCCCGGCGGGGAGCCTACATCATCCCCAAGTACATCTTTGGAAGACCCCTTGACCAAATTGTGACCACGGCCAAGATTCCTTGGCCTATACGCCAACGTCTCTTTGAGTGGACGCTGCGGCTGGCCGTCGGTCGAATGGAAGACTATGGGCTTCCAAAACCAGACCACCGCTTTGGCGAGGCCCATCCAACAATTTCAGGACGTATCTTGGACCTCCTTGCCCACGGAGCTATCACTCCCAAACCAAACATTGCTGAACTGCTCGGCAACCAAGTTCGCTTCCTAGATGGGAGCGTTGAAGACGTGGACGTTATTGTGTACTGCACTGGCTACAAAGTAACGTTTCCCTTCTTCGACGAGCAGTTTATCTCCGCGCCGGATAATGACCTGCCACTCTTTCGGCGGGTATTCAAGCCGGACATTCCAAACGTCTTCTTTATTGGTTTGCTTCAGCCGCTTGGTGCCATTATGCCGCTGGCAGAGGCACAGGGCCAGTGGGTCGCTTCGTATCTCAAGGGTGAGTATGCCTTACCGTCTCGCGAAGAGATGGAAAAGGATATGGAACGTGAACGGGCACGTATGTTTGCTCGCTACGTCAAGTCCAAGCGACACACGATGCAGGTAGACTTTGACGACTACCTTGCTGACCTGAAACGTGAGCGCCGCAAGGGTGAAGCACGGGCGCGGCGCCAGGGTTATCGCCTTCCAATCCCACGCCGTGCACCATAGCCTTATAACTCGCGCCGATAAGTTAGGGCTTTGTGTAGCGTGGCTTCATCGGCATATTCGAGGTCGCTTCCAACTGGCAGTCCCATTGCCAGTCGTGTTGTGCGCACACCGATAGGCTTGAGTAAGCGGCTAATGTAGTTGGCCGTTGCCTCACCTTCCGTCGTTGGGTTAGTAGCCAAGATAACCTCTGCTACTTCCAACGTGCGAAGGCGCTCTAGCAGCGATCGCAAGCGGATGTCGTCTGGGCCAATTCCCCGAATTGGAGACAAAGCTCCGTGCAGGACGTGGTACAGGCCCTTGTACTCGCCGGTCCTCTCAATAGCAAAGACGTTGTATGGCTCCTCAACAACACAAAGCAGATGTTGATCACGTGCTGGGTTAGTACAGTATGCGCATGGGTCTTGTTCGATATCTGTCAGGTTGTGACAAACCGAGCAAAAGGTCATTCGGGACTTGACTTCGGTAAGGGCAAATACCAGCCGTTCGACTTCTTCGGGGGTGCTGCGCAAAATGTGAAAAGCCAGTCGTTGGGCCGATTTGTAGCCAATGCCCGGCAATCGTTTGAATTCTTCGATTAGCCGGGCAATCGGTTCTGCAAATTCTGCCATAAGAAGGCTCAGAAGCTTGTACCTGGTTTAGGACATGCCGGGGATTTTCAGGTTGCTGAGCAGGCCTGCCATCTGCTGCTGCATTTGTTGCTGAGCAAATTCCTCGGCTCGGCGACCAGCTTCGTTGACGGCGGCAACAATGAGGGCTTCGAGCATTTCCTTGTCGGCAAGTGCCTCAGCATCGAGTTTGACTGACACGACCTGCTTGAGGCCATTGACGGTGACGCGCACCATGCCGCCGCCCGCAGTCCCTTCACACCGCGCACTTTCCAACGCGCGCTTGATTTCCTCTTGCTTCTGTTGCATTTGCTCCATGGCGCGCTCAAAACCAGGCAGGCGGTCCAGACCGGGTAGTTTCATCGTTGTCTCCTTGGTGACGGGAAATCCCACCGAACAGCAAGGTTCGATGGACAGATAGCATAGCGGCTTACCCGCTCATGGTGAACCAGCTTGTGCCGGAGCCGACCGATACAAGATGTCGTAGCCGCTCAACCTGGCCACGGTGGTGTACTTTTTGGAAAAAGCCTCTGGAATACCCTGTATTTCTGCTGCCAGTATCTTTTCCATTTGCAGCACCCGCTTGACAATCACCCATTTCACCTGACGTCGCTCGGCTTCGTTCACAATATCTTCCGGGAAAAAAGGTGTAGCTGTGCGGTCAAAGATGACCATCGGAAGGGGATTGCGTCGCCCCGTCATCACGTAAAACGGATCCTCCTGCGGAACACATACCACTGGCTCGGATTCGGGAATGCGGTCAGCCACAAAATCCAACAGTTCGGCGAAGTTGCTGAGGTAAGGACTATCAACTGTAAAGCGGCGAAGAGGACCTGAATAGGCCGTTTGCAATACGTCTCCTGTGTGGTCAACGTAACGCAATCGGACATTGTGGTAAACATAAGGAAAAGCCGCCAATGTCAGGGCGATGGCAATCCCCCAGCACACCAGCGGCTGCCGGCGGTCGCTGCCAAACAGACTCACTACGTAGGCCACCATGAGTACAAAAAGTGCCCATATTCCGTAGGATGATCGGGTATAGCCTTGGGAAAGAAACGAAAAGAACGTCAGGATGACGGCTATCCACGGGAGCGTCGTCCGAACCGGCTGTGACGCCGACAAGACTGCCGGCAGTTGCCATAATCCAACGACCAGCGTGAGGATCATGACCGGAACCCACAGCGACAACAGCGGATAATCGAACCCAACGAAGAAGCGTCCGCAGAGCCAGGTTATGGCGCTCACCACGACAAAAGGCCCCAGCAAAAGTGTCGCACTTGCGGTTGCCACCCAGAACGGGCGCGCCCCCTCGCCTTTTCGCTGCCACAGCCACCACCCCAACACCATCAGCCCACCCAGCGCCCACGACTCATAGTTTCCATAAGTCTCCAAAATGAATGTCAGGTCTGCCAACCGGCGGCTGGCAGAGGCAAACACCCACCGCCAGTAGTTGCCCAACCCACAGGTCAACCCCAGCCACACCACCGCCCCAACCACACCCGCCGCCACACCGGCCCCAAACCACCGCAAGCCCACAACATCCAGCTCTTCTGTTCCTTCTTCCTTGCTCTCTTCCTGACTCCACTCCACACCACGCCCACCTGCCCACCGCTCACGCAACCACCCCCACCACACCACCGCCCCAACCACCAACACCACATACGGATACCCCACATTCTGCTTCGCCAGCGCCGGCAACACCGTCGTCACCCCGCCCATAAACGCCACCACCACCCCCACACGCCCCACCGCCACCCAGCGCAGCAAATTCAAATTCAGCAAAATCAACAAACAAGTATCCGAGTCATAAAACGGATGCGGATAAATACAATGCGGCGCCAACCACACCAACGGCACACACAACGCCACCCCACCCCACCCAGCCACCAACTCCCGCACCAACCCGTACGTCAACACCACATACGCCACGTTCACCACCGTGCAGTACCACGCCGTCACCCCATAACTGAACCCAAACACCTTGATCAGCGTCGCCTGCACGTGAAACGTCAACGGCGAATGCGGCAACCCAAAATCCCGGTACATCACCTCCCCCTGCGCTATCCGCCACGCCGTGTCCACAATGTAGGCATAATCCCCCAATACCCCAATCCGCCCCGTCTGCCACTGGTGCACCGCCCCAGCCCCCACCGCCAAAACACAAACGGCAAGCCACTGCACGGCTTGCCGCCATAACTCACGCCCACCAAAAATCGAAATCACCTCAGTCCATCCGAATGCAGATTTTCCCAAAGTGTCCACCCTGCGCCATCAACCCAAACGCCTGCCGGGTCTCGTCAAGGGCAAAGATTTTGTCCACCACCGGGCGAATCTGGTTCTGTTCCAAAGCGCGGTTCATCGCCTCGAACATCTCCCGCGACCCAACGATGATGCCCTGCACGCGGATGTTCTGCATCAACACCGGCGCAATGTCGATTTCCCCTGCCCGCCCAGACAAAACCCCGATACAGGCTAACTTATCTAAGACAGTCTACACAAAAACTGGCAGGTATCCAAAGGTGTAAGGATACACTCTCCGTCTGTGTTCCTACCGATCTTGGTCAATTTTTCATTGCCGTAACACGACAACCGTTTTCCCACAAAAGAAGAAACCGGTGAGTCGGGCTTCTGAAAATTGTTGCCGGTCTTGGATTGCGATGTCTGGATTTTGTACGAGATTCGGGAGGCAAGAGTATGTGGGAGATACAGAAGATTTTCACCTTGCTTTTTGCGGTTATGTTTCTAAATTTTCCTTGTCTTTCCTACGAAATAAAACTCTGGAATAAAGATGTCGAAGATGTAAATCTGCTTCAAACTTCATGCTTTTTGGAAGAAGAATCGGGAAATAGACAGTTAGAAGACCAGAACAATGAGGACAGAAACGAAGCTGCAAGTAAAAACCTTCCCCTCATCAGGAAAGGGGACGCATCAGAGTACTGGCTGACATACCAGCCGTTTCAGACAGAAACCTTGTTAGCCGCGTTCGAGTTCAAGGGGAGCGAAATCAAACCAGTGGCCAACTGTGCCATTCGGGCTAGGGTCTTGAAGTCGGAAATTGACCTCATTAGTCCACTCGGAATCATTGCCCCGGTCAGGTTGTGGGTTGGATGGCGGCGAATGGGAAGTGCCTGCAATTGCAAAAACATTCTCTTCGACGAGATTTCCAAAAGGCTTCACTTCAGCTACATTCCGGGCGAGATTGATCCCAGGGAAATCAACAACTCAATCAGCTACCTGGCGCTTGTGCCGGCCGATGAGAGCGTCGGAGAAATCCTTCTCAGGGTTGGGAAGTGCGACATAGTCAGAATGGAAGGCTTTCTGGTCAACGTCCGGGACAGGGAAAAGGGTCATGAGTGGAAAAGCTCCCTGTCCTA
>Ga0308393_1000018_pt1 | contig 109904 bp, 85 predicted proteins | sample Hotspr2Sampleee2_FD_202364 | JGI IMG/M metagenome (GOLD analysis project Ga0308393, IMG submission 202364) | Hot spring phototrophic mat microbial communities from Mushroom Spring, Yellowstone National Park, Wyoming, United States - 20050630_ee2 ... | reverse complement strand
AACCATAGACCATTCCAACCCAACTGGCGTAACCGATGGCAGTAAGGTCAACTCCGGCCTCGCGCAGCCGAAAACTCAACGTGCTGAGCGCCAGCAGCAGCGGCAGCCCGGCCGCAAAACCAAGGAGGAACATCCGCACGGTCAGCCCTTCGAAGTAGGGTGACAGCGCTGTGCGCCAGCCTGAAGGCGGAGAAACAGTCGGATGGGACAACGTTGTTTTCTGAAGCGTAGAACTCCACCACACCAATCCGGTGCGGACGGTTGTTACCACCGCTGCGGACGCAGGTTTTCATCAAACAACAGCCGATAGCAGCAGTAGTTGGTCATGACCTTGAAGACATAATCCTTGGTTTCGGCATAGCCCACTTCAGAAGCAAAGCGTGCCCGGTTGTCCACACCGGCCCGCGCGCACCAGCGTGCCACCGCAGTCTCTCCGCCATTGTATGCTGCAACAACGGCCGCTGGATGATCGGGAAACAAAGCAAACAGATCGGCGACGTACTGGGCTGCAAAGGTGATGGCAAAACGCGGTTTGTAAAGATCGGTCTGGACCACGTCTAGTAGACCCAGCTTTTGGGCAATCTTTTCTGCCGTGGCAGCAATAAACTGAAACATCCCCCGTGCGCCAACAGGAGACTTGGCCGTGGGATTGAAACGTGATTCCTGCCGGGCAATGGCCAGCAATAGACGTGGGTCTATGCCACGCCGCTGCGCCTGTTCGACGAGTTCATCGCGGTAAGGTGCTGGGTAAAGCAGTTCGGCAACAAGGCGGGGCATGACTTCTAACCGGAAGTCTTCCGGCAGGGTAGCAAAGGCTTGCTCCCCGTAGGCCATAGCCTTCCAGGCCTCATTGCCACGGGCGGCATAGACGGCCTGAGTCAGCGCCTGTCCGGTGCCGGCATTGAGAAAGGGCAGGGCGTCATCATAGAGCCGAAGAAAACACAGCTCTTCAACAGGGTTGCGCTCGGCCGGAGCGGCCTCGGCGCGGAGAATCACCTGGCGACCTAGTTCAGGAACACTCACCTGCCAGGCACGCGCGTAGGCTGGAAGCCGGCGATAGATGGTTTCAAGCCGGTCCAGCAAGCTGCGTCGCACCTGCGGGTCGAGCGTCAACCGGAGCGCCTGATGCAGCGCATCCTTGGTCTGGCTCTGGCGGAAGCGCTCGAGATGCTGGGCTACAAGGGCCCGAGCTTTAGGGTTTTCGGCCAGCGCCAGAAGCCGCTCGGTGGCCTGCTGGCCGTAGTAGCTCGTCCGAGTGTCGGGCAACGAAAGGTAGACTTCGATGGCTTCTGCAAAGCGCTCCAGACGCTCCAGACACAGACCGCGCAGAAAGGTGACTTCGCTGGCGTCAGTCGAACCGGGGCCGCGCCGGTGCAGCGGCAGACGTTGCATGTCTTCTAGCACGCTGAGCGCTGCGCGCCAGTTGCCCTGGGACATGAAAATCTTTGCCCGCTGAAAACGGGCTGTAACACCGACTAGCTCACGTGGAAAGCGCTTTTCTGCGCGGTCGCACCATTCAAGTGCCGCCTTGAAATCGCCGGCTAGGCGCAAGGCGTCAATGGCATTCAGGTGCGCGCCGCCTATGAACTCACTATCAGGGTATGCCGCTATGAAGGCTTCATAACGTGCAACGGCCTCGCGGTAGCGGCCGGCATTTTGAAGGGCATGCCCGGCCTGGTAGTAACCTTTCTCACCTTCCGGTGACGTGGGATATTCCCTGTGCGCACGGTCAAACCAGCGGACGGCTTCGTCCCAGTTTTCTTCGATAAAGAAGGCGCGCCCTAGACTCCACAGCGCTTCTGCGCGCTGTGCAACGGGCGGGACGTGCTCGACAAGGGCACGGAAATGGCGCTTTGCACCTTCTGTGTGCCGATTGGCTAGGTAAAGCCGAGCACGTACCAGGCGCTGAGCTGGCAGCAGGCTGGAGTCTTCTTGTGCGTCGAGCTGCTCGGCGGCAAGCAAAGCGGCATCATCCTTTCCGCTCGCCAACAGTCGCCGGAACAGTATCTGCGCTTCGGCTTCCTGACCAACCCGACGTAGAAGTACGCCGAGCCGGGCTTCATACTCCCGGCTCTGGGAAGCCAACTGGCGATACACCGCAATGGCACGGTCAAGGTCTCCGGCAGCAGCATAGCTTTCAGCCAGGCGCTGGCGGGCACCGCGTGCTGCCGGATGTGCTCCAAATCGCTGCGTAAGCTCGGTCAACCGGCGCTGCTCTTCTTGGCAGGCAGCCTGGTTGCCAGACTGAGCTTCCTGACGCGCCAACTCGGCCAGGTATTTCAGGCAGTACGGTGCGAACATCTGCCCACCGGGGCGCTGCATGACCTGCTCATACATGGTTCTGGCGCCTGCCAGATCGCCGGTGCGGTGGAGCAGCCGCGCCCGCAGGTAATCGTAATTGTTGACCGTGTAGAGCTGCGGCGCAGCACTGGCAAACTGGGCGAGATCGCGCAGCGCATCGGCATAACGCCGGTCATCCACGGCTTTCTGGATGCGGAGCGTTGCCGTTCGGGCCTCAAATGGCACGCGGGAAACAGATGTTTCAGCCGGGCCGGGTACCAAAAGGTCGGATGTCGTGCTAGGCGACAGAGGCAGTGTCGGAAGCGCTGTTAGTAGGGCAACAAAGACGGCACTGCGGATCAGCCGGCGTTGTCTTTTGGGCGTGAGCATGGTGGCATCCGTCGGGAACTGTCCCCGGTTTTATCCTAGTTGCACAAACGACGGCCACTGCTGAAGTCTCTCGTGTGGCGCGGCTTCAGGGGCTTTTGTGTGAGCAAAGGCAATGGCGTACGACAACCTGTGCAAGTACCTGGCAGAAACCTACCCGGCAGCTTTTGTCCGCTGGCTAGCCAAGTATTATCCCGAGCTCCCCCGCGAAATGGAAGCCACCCAGGTCGAAGTCCTCAAAACCGAACTCCCCGTCGAGCCGATTCGCGCTGACTTCGTTACCTTCATCCGGGCTGCAGGTGTGCTTTTGCACATCGAGTTTCACCTTGACCCTACTTCCGACCCACCCCTCGCCTTTCGGATGCTGGACTACTGGGTGCGCCTTTTTCGCCGCTACCGCACGCCAGTCCAGCAGGTTGTCGTGTTGCTGAAAAGCACGCCAGCAGCCCAAGCAATGCCCAGCACCTTCACGGCTGGTATGACCCAGCACAGCTTCCACGTGCTGCGTCTGTGGGAGGTGGAGGCGACCGAACTTCTGGATGACGAAGCCCTGTTGCCGTTGGCCGTTCTCGGGAAGGCAGCTTCTGGCGAAGCGCTTCTGCGGGAAGTTGCAGCACGAATCGAACGGATGACAGACGCAACCCAACGCGCTAACGTATCGGCCTGTGTGCAGGTGCTGGCTGGACTGCGATTTGACCGGGCATTGATTCGGGCTTTATTTCGGGAGGAAGCAATGCGGGAATCTGTCATCTACCAAGAAATCATCGAACGCGGGCTGGCGCAGGGCATTGAACGTGGACTAGCGCAGGGCAGTCACCTGGAAGCTATCAGGCTTGCCCGCACACTGCTCGAACGCCGTTTCGGCCCGCTCCCGGAAAGCATTGCCGACCAGATTGCCCTGCTGTCACGAGAACAAGCTGAAAGCCTAGCCATTGAGACTCTAAACTTCGGTAGCCTTGACGCAGTACGCACTTGGTTGGCTGCCCAACCCATAGCCTCTGAAAGGACAGAGAACCCTTCCAACCCTTCCTAACAGCCACGCTTCAGGCTACACCGGCACGCGCTGCCAAGGCTGCAAATTCGCGCCGGGCTCGGGCCCGCGTCTCTGCCGCGTCGAGCGTCGTCAATGCGCCATTGCGGACAACGACCTGACCGGCAATGACCACGTGCCGCACGTCGGAAGCCATGGCAGCATAAACCAGTGCCGAAAGTGGGTCCGGATGCGGTGCGGCATGCAACGTGTCAATTGTTACAACGGCTATGTCGGCTGCCTTGCCTACTTCAAGGCTGCCGATTTCGTGCTCTAGCCCTAATGCCCGTGCCCCCTGCCAAGTTGCCATCTGGAAGGCATCCAGCGCTGTGAGCTTCTGCGCACCATAGCGCATCTTCTGAAGCAGGGCTGCCGTCCGCATTTCCGTGAAGGCATCGAGCCGGTTGTTACACGGTGCGCCATCTGCGCCCAATGAGACGGAGATACCACGCTCCAGCATTTCCGCCACCTTTGCTATGCCTGAGCCAAGCTTTAGATTTGAGGACGGGCAGTGCAGTACGTGCGTTCCTGTCTCGGCTAAAAGCTCCATTTCAGTGTCATCAAGCCAAATGCAGTGGGCCACCCCGACGTGCGGGCCTGTCAGGCCCAAAGCATGCAGGTACATCAGGTTTCGCCGTCCGGTCAGACGTTCGACCAGCGCGACTTCAGTACGGTTTTCCGCAGCATGTGTGTGGATGCGCACGCCTTTTTCACGTGCCAGGGCAGCTATTTCCCGCAACAGCGTTTCGGTACACGACAAAACGAAGCGAGGCGCAAAGGCAATGTGAACCCTGCCCCCGGCCTGGCCATGCCAGGTGTCGAGAAGACGGAGGGATTCGGTACGCGCATGCGCTGTCGTCTCACGAAGGCCTGGAGGCACTTCATCGCCGGCATCCATCAGGCACTTCCCGACAACTGCCCGAAAACCACTTTCGGCGACGACCTCCAGGGCAGCTTCCGTGTGATGGACACTTTCCATGGTCATAGCGCAGGTCGTCCCACCGGACATCATTTCTGCAATAGCAAGTTGCGCCGAAACCCGAAGACTTTCATGCGTGTGAGCCGCCTCGAACTTCCAGATGCGCGTCTTCAGCCAGTCGAGAAGTTCCAGATCGTCGGCCGCGCCTCGGAATAGGGTCTGGCACAAATGGATGTGTGACTGGACGAAACCCGGTATCACCACGCACCCGGAGGCATCAAGCGTCTCCTCGGCTGTTGCAGGAACTTTGCCTAGGTAAGTGATGCGGCCGTCCTGCACATACAGGTCGCCATTGATGACTTGGTGGTGCGGTCCGCTTGTCAGCAACGTACCGTTGATAATCCGAAGGGTTGTCATGGTCTCACTCTACCGTAGGCAGGGTCACCGGCTGACACTCAACCTGGATATGTGGCAGTAGTCGCAACCCGTCGGCCAGTAGCGCTGGCGCCGACGAAAGCCACAAAATATCCCCCCGCTTTGCCATACTGAAGGCTTCATTGCCGGCGTGGCGGTCGCGCCTGAAGCGTGTCAGTAGCGTACAGCGATCGGGGCCGCAGACAAGGCGTTTTTCAAGCCCCTTTTCACGCTGGAGATCGCCGATAACGCGCCACGGTGTCCAGCCTGGGCGGGCTTCTGCTGCACGTTTCCCATCCCGCCGCAAGACAAAGTAGAAGAACTTCTGAACACGGCTGCACAACCCAGTTAGGCTGTCAAGCTGAGCAACAAGTGGCGTTGGTTTCCAGGTCAAGGCAACATGACACCAATCCCGTTCCGGCCGCTCGGCCAGCATTCGGCACGGCCCATTGGCCGTACAAGGCGCAAAGATTCCCCATTCTGGACAATCTTCAAGGAGCGCGTCACGGAGCTGCATGGCAACTCGTGCAGTTGAGCGAAGGGCCGGCTCGATGACGCACAAGCTACCGTCTACGGCAAGTCGCCCGACAAGCTGACGAACCCAGGAAACAGAAGCCTCTTCCTCGGCGCACTCATTGAGAACGTTGGAGAGCCAGAGGAAATCGGCCGCAGCATGGGAGGGGTACTTACTCGTATTTTTGGCATCGCCAAGGTGTGTTGTCAGATGTAGCGTCAAGGTTTGGTGACGCGCAGCGTTGAGCCAATTCGCTGCTTGCTGCAAAAGCTCGTTAGCCTCTTGGAGGGCAACTGGGGAAGCTTCAACAAGAATGACCCGCACTTGGAAGGCCGAGGGGTGTAATGCTGCAAGAAACGACAAGGTTGCTAGCGCAGAAGCCCCTGGCCCACAGCCAATGTCTAGGATGGTAAACCGGGACTTCCCAGCAAGAGCTTCCACAACGCCGGCATGGCTACCCAGCTCAGCCAACACCCAAGCAGCTTTGACGTAATTGCGCGGTAAAAAGTGGAACAGGTAAGCCAAGCGACGTGTATCACCCCAGTAGTCCCCCGGAGATGCTTCGGCAAGGCTTTGTCGCTGCCTGGTAAAATCTTCAGAAAGGCGCAGCAGGGCACTGGCAACTGGGCGCAGGAAGACTTTCCCCACAGGGCCTCGGTCGTACTGGTGTAGCGCCCCCAAACCAAGCCGGCGTGCCACTAAGTAGCGCTCGAGGTATCGCAGTAAATTGTCGTTTTTCGCCGTAGCGCTTGTGTCCATTCCTGGTGCACCCTTCTAGGCCTGACAGTTCTACCGGAGAAATAGTTGTTTTGCCCGACCGAGCAGCTTATCGTTGCATCGCTTGATTTCCACTGTCGGGAGCATGTGAGCGCCGTATGATTGAAGCCTACTTCGCGGAAAAAGTTCCCGAAGTCAACCGCTGGCTTGACCGACTCATGCCACCAGCCACCACCTTCCCCCCACGTATCCACGAAGCCATGCGATACAGTTTGATGGCTGGCGGCAAGCGGCTTCGTCCCATCCTTGTGCTTGCTGCCGGGGAAGCCTTCGGCGGCGCGCCAGAACGGCTTTACCCAGTGGCTTGTGCTTTCGAAATGGTTCATACCTATTCCCTTATTCATGATGACCTGCCGGCGATGGACAATGACGATCTGCGGCGAGGTATGCCAACCTGCCATAAGCAGTTCGATGAAGCGACTGCCATCCTGGCCGGAGATGGTCTGATGACTCACGCCTTTCGGATTCTGGCCGAGATGGATGCTCCTGCTGAGCAAAAAGTGCGCGTCATTCGAGAGCTAGCCGTCGGCTCTGGCACGGTCGAAGGGATGATCGCCGGTCAAATTGTCGACCTCGAAGCCGAAAGAAAGCCAATAGACGCTGAGCGCCTGAAGTTTATCCACCGGGCCAAAACTGGCGCGCTTATTCGCGGAGCTGTAGTCTGTGGCGGGATTGTCGCCGGCGCGACGGAAAGTGATTTGGCGCTATTGGCAGCCTATGGCGACCGCGTAGGACTGGCTTTTCAAATTGCTGATGACATCCTTGACGAAACAGCAACGGCCGAGCAGTTAGGTAAAACGCCGGGCAAAGACGCGGCTGCTGGCAAGGCTACCTATCCGGCGCTCTATGGGCTGGAGGCTTCACGGAAACAAGCCGAGGCGCTGGCTGAGGAAGCCATCGCCGTGCTTGAACCCCTTGGTCAGCAGGCAATGTTACTCGCTGAGATGGCACGCTTCGTTGTACATCGCACCTCATGAACGCCGGTTGCGGTGCAGCGCGCCCTTTCACCTGAGCGTAAACTAGTTTATGCGATACCTTGTAAGCTGCTTCCTTGTGCTTTTCCTGGCAGGCATTTCCGTTGCGGTGGATCAGGCCGGTATCAAAGGGCAGGGAGGCCATCCTGCTCCCCTCCAAGAAGGAGTTTCACCAGCACCTGATTTCACCGCTCCGAGCCTGACTGATGACACCTTTGTTCGCCTTTCGGCTCTTCGTGGCAAGGTAGTTCTCATCAACTTCTGGGCAAGTTGGTGCCCGCCCTGCCGTGCTGAATTTCCACTGCTGGTCAGGCTTTACAACCAATATAAGGATCGTGGCCTTGTCCTGTTATCGCTCAATCTTGCTGAAGAAGCCGAGGCAGCACGCTATTTTATCCAACAAGCCGCACCTCCCTTCCCCGTGTATGCCGGCGCGGTTGCCGCAGCAAAGTACGACGCCTCGCGGCTGCCGACAACTTACTTTGTTGACCGCGCTGGCTGTCTCCGCCGACGGGTTTCCGGCTTCCATCCGAAGCGAACTGAAGCTGAATTCGTAGCCATCATTGACCAGCTCCTTGCTGAGCCACCCCCACCCACACTGGGAACGCCATGAGAACCTCCCCCAAGCCTAGTCCGTTGTCCTGCCTCCTGATCGCATGTTTTGTCCTGCTTTTCCTGACCGGGTTTGGTGGTTCGCCGCCACTTCCACCCAACCTGGACGCCATTAGTGTCGTTCAGCTCAAGCGACACCTTTCCTTCCTTGCCTCCGTTGAGCTGGGCGGACGCTACACCCTCAGTGCCGGCAACCGCATTGCCGCGCGCTACTTAGCCACCCAACTTGAGGCATTCGGCTACCGGGGGGCTGCCGCAGATGGCTCGTTTTTCCAGAAAGTCCCCTTTGTAACCCGGACCAGCGGACAAGAATCAACTATCACATTGGAAGGTGCTCCGAAGCCCTTTGTCTACGGTGAGGACTTCATCCTACGCGATCCGCTAGCGACTCTCCCCAACTTGTTGCTGGAAGCCGAAATGGTCTTCGTTGGGTATGGAGCGTCCCACCCAAAAACAGACGCCTACCGAACGGTCAACGCTGAAGGACGCATTGTTCTCTGTCTGGCAAGCGGCATGCCGGAGGTTTTGGCAGGGGAGAGTCTACCAAATGATTGGCGCGAGAAAGCAGCTCTAGAACATGGCGCACAAGCCATGCTGTTGATCCCCGACGAAAACCTGGCCGAGGGTTGGGTGCAGGCAGCAGCGTATGCCCGCCGTCGCTCAGTCCCACGCCTACGCCCGAAAGCTTCCGTAGCCAACTCAGACCAGCCGGCCATTCCGGCTTTTCTGCTTAGTCCGGCTGCAGCCGAGTCCTTCCTAGCCCTGTTTAACCTCACTCTGGCTCAGGTCCACAAGGCAGCCAGCGCCGGCGCCGTGCTGCCGTCTGTTGCTACCCGGCGCCGCTGCACCATCCACACAAAAGAAAATGAGCGAGTTGAATACAGCCAGAACGTCGTCGGCATTCTTGACGGCGCCGATCCCAAGCTCAAACACGAATATGTCGTTCTTAGCGCCCACTATGATCACTTGCCGGCACAAGGTGAGGTTGTTTTTCCTGGAGCTGACGACGATGGCTCTGGTACAGCAGCCGTTCTGGAGCTGGCCCGGGTGTTTGCCGAAGGTGAGCGCCCAAAGCGCTCGATCTTCATCCTGTTCAACACCGGTGAGGAAATGGGTTTGCTCGGCTCAAGCTACTTTACTGACCAGGAACCACTTGTACCGCTGGAGGCCATCGTAGCGAATTTCAACATTGACATGATCGGCCGCTCCCGCCTGCCCGGTGACGACCGGCGTGAAAACGCTGAACTGACCGACCGAGATAGCGTCTTTCTCATCGGTCCAGACAAACACAGCCGCCAGCTATTTGAGCTCAGTGAGCAAACCAATGCTGCGACTGTCCGACTCCGGCTTGACTACACCTACAATGATGAGGCGCACCCACTGCGGCTTTTCTACCGCAGTGACCACTGGAACTTCGCCAAGCGTGGCATTCCCATTATTTTCTACTTCACTGGTCTACACGCTGACTACCATCGTCCGACTGACACGGTGGACAAGATTGACTTTGAGAAAATGGCACGCATTACTAAGCTGGTCTACGCAACAGCTTGGCGAACAGCCAATCGCGAGCAACGTTTTGACCTCGACGTGTGGAAAGGCAAGTAAGTCCTGTCAAGCCAATAGTTTCCGGCGCAGAGACAGCAAAAGCTGACAACTGCCCACCGGGCGTTGCCAGCTTTCTTCGGTCTTACCTAGCTATTTTGGGAAGCAGATCGCCGAGTTAGAGGGCTCACCCAATCTGGAGTGCCATTTTGGAGCCTTTTATTTCAATGCGGGCGATTTTGCGGACGCCATCCCTGTTTGTGAACACCACTGTGTCTGCCGCTGCCGGCTTGGACAGCTCAAGCAGGGTGTAGCTTACGCGGGCAACTTCGCGGCTGCCGTTTCGGAGAATCAGCTCGCCAGGTTGTTCGTCATCATACTCAAGCGTGTATGTGCCCGTTTTTACCTCCTGCCCTTGGACAACACAGTCCCGTGGAATTACAGTTTCTCGCTTCCGTTTGGCAGCCCAAGCGGAAGGGCTTAGTAGTGCTAGAGCCAGAAACACCAAGATAACATGTCGCATGGCTTTCCACTCCTACCTTTTCAACTGCACTGTGGCTTTTTATGCCCAGGCCGACATGAACATGAGCTTTTGTTCATGTCGCTGTGCTTCTAAAATATGACCTCATGTTCATATTTTACAACCTACTTTTCCGTGGTCCGCCGCTTGTGAAAGCCGGATGAAAAAATGTTTTGGAAGGAGCACGCGGACGTTTGCTACGATGGATTGCTCCTAAGGCCAGCTTTCTTTACAAAAGCGCAAAATTGGGTACGCCTATGAAGTGCTCTCTGACCCTCGGCTCAGAGCTTGGAGTCACACTACCAAAGCAGGAACGCAGTCGCCGCACCCGCGAAAAGCTTATCCTAGCGGCGGCCCGGCTTTTTGAAGAACGAGGTTTCGAGAAAACAACATCTAATGACATTGCGGCGGCAGCCGGCGTCAGCATAGGGTCGTTTTATGCCTACTTTTCTGACAAGCGGCAGATTCTGCTCCTATTGTTTGAGCAGCTCATCGCGGAGCGCCTAGATGCTGTTTTTAGCAACTTCACAGAAGAGGACCTCACCGGTGGTGACCTCCGAAGCCGCATTGAACGTTGTATTCATCGCACCTTTGCTAACAAGGCGGCGACGCCTGGGCTAACCCGCCTGATCTATGACTTGGCTCCCAAGGATGAAGCTGTCAGGGCGCTGTACCAGCGCCTCATGGAAGAATCGGTAGAAAACCTTGAGAGACTGCTTCGCCGGGCAATGGTCTTAGGTCTAACTCGCCTAACCGATGCCCACACAACAGCAGTCACTATTGTTCACGCTGTCGAAGCCGTTGCCCGTAAGTGTGTTTTTGAGGATGAACTGCCAGAAAAGGACTGGGGCCCTTATATTACCTGCCTAACCGACATGACCTACGGTTTCGTTTTTGGCAGCCAGCCCCAGCCCCCAGCGTCAGATTCGGCTGCAAGTGCTACTGGGGAGACTGGTTAAGGGCTTTTTCCACAAGTTTTCCACAGGCCCTTTTTCCCTCGCCTGACGAAAAGGCTTCGGGCAGTTTGCCGCAAGTGCAAGAAAAAAAATAGTTTATGTCTACAAGCTCAGAGGCTGTAGAGAACCTTGGAACCTGCCGGGGTTTCTAGCTTCTCGTTTTCCACAGTTTTTCCACAGGCTGGGAAAAAGTTTATCCACAAGTCCCGAACAGGTTTTGCAGAAGGCTTCTTAGTCGTTTCTGCGCAGGGTGTAGCCGGAACGGGTTCGTACCACGAGCTTGCGCTTACCGTCTTCGGCCCGGACGGTAACCCGTCGGAACCCTCCGCCACTGGTCTGACTTGGTGTAAAGCCAATTGAGTACTGGGTACGCAAATCAGCATTGATAGTACGTACAATCTCTGGAAGCTCGTCCACCGACTTCGGGAAGAAGGCGCGGCCACCTGTCTCATTGGCAATGTCTTTGATGAGCTGGACAGCGCGCTTCCGTGTTGAGCGACCAAACAAGCCGCCGTCATCGTCGTCGTCGGGGAAGCCGACAATGTAAACCTGCACTTGGTACTCTTGAAGGAGCTTGATCAACTGGCGACGGTCATAGTAGCTGTCGCGATCGTCGCCATCAGAGAAGACAACAATCGCTTTGCGGCGGTTTTTTCCTTCCTTGTCGGCATACTCGGCAGAAAGCTGAATGGCATCAAGCAGAGCAGTTCCGCCTCCCCATACGATGTTGTCGACGGCCTCCTCGATGTCTGCTGGTCGTGGTGTGAACTCCTCGGCTAGCTCGGCTTTGTTTTTGAAATCCACCAGAAAGAACTCATCTCCCGGCTTTGCTGCGCGGGCGAGGAATTTTACAGCCTCGATCACTTTTGCCCGCCGTGGGCGCATAGAACCACTCGTATCCACGACAAACCCCAAGCTTACCGGGGCTTCATCTCGGCTGAAGTACTCGATTTGTTGTTCGACTTGTTCATCATAGACCCGGAAGTTCTCTTTACGTAGGTCACCTACAAAGCGGTTGTCTTGGTCAAAAACAGCCACGTCAAGCACAACTAGGCTGGTGTCAATGGTGAACACCTCATCTGGGGTTGTTGTTCGGTCAGCTTTTGGAGGCCTTTTAGATGGACGCTCCTGCCCTTTGGGGCTAAGCAACGTGCCTTGCAGCAGGGCAATTAGGATGCCAGTTGCCAGAAAGAGCCTTACTGCCATTGTTGTGAGTACCTCCCTGAAACTTCGCTCGCCTGTGCCGGCTTTAGTATGTTGCCTGTGGATTTTTCTTGTCGCCAAGCTTTCTGTGTGCTAGGTTGGATGCCGAATAATAAGCTTGTCGGTATTGCTAAATAACTCTAGCAAAAGACTTTAAGAACTACTCCAAAGATTTCCACAGATCACCGGTCTACCTGTGGAAAACCTGTGGAAAACTTCTTTTCCCTCCAGCAAAGATAGTTCCTACCTGCCGTGCTCCGCGTTGACTGTCAAGGATTTGGCTATGATGGACGACGAGAAGTGGACTTCTTTTCTCAGGGAAATTGAAAAACGCATCAACCACGAGAGCTTCAGCACGTGGTTCAAGCCAGTAACCCTACAGGCCTGCCAAGGCGACACCATTTACCTCCGAGTTCCAAACCGAAGCTACGAAGACTGGATCACAGAAACTTACCAAGAAGATGTCGAAGAGGCTCTAAAGGCCGTTGGATGCGCTGGGGCGCGTTTGGTGTTTGTTTACGCTGAGTCCCAGGAACCTAAGCCCGCCAATGGACTGCTCGAGGACGATCCCCCGAAACCAACTGGCGACATTTCCTTTGGTGGTTTTGACAGCGCGCTTTCAGGCAGCATCACCGGAGCGCGCATCGTTGACCTTGAACCGCTCGAACTGCCGCTCAACCCAAGGTATACGTTTGAAACCTTCGTTGTTGGTTCTTGCAACCAGTTTGCGCGAGCGGCAGCAATGGCTGTCGCCGATGCCCCTAGCCGGACCTACAACCCTCTCTTCATTTATGGGGGGGTCGGACTTGGCAAAACCCACCTGATGCACGCTATTGGCCACGCTATCCGCAACCGAGACCGCCACATGCGGCTGGTGTACATCTCTTCGGAAAAGTTCATGAACGAACTCATCAATGCTATCCGGTATGACAAAGCCCAAGCATTCCGCGAGAAGTACCGTAGCATTGACGTGTTGCTGATCGATGACATTCAGTTCATTGCCGGCAAAGAACGCACTCAGGAAGAGTTCTTCCACACTTTCAACGCCCTCTACGATGCGCAAAAGCAGATTGTTATCTCCAGCGACTGCCCACCACGTGAGATTCCGACGCTGGAAGAGCGGCTCCACTCTCGTTTTGAGTGGGGGCTTATTGCCGACCTTCAACCACCTGACCTAGAAACCAAGGTGGCTATTCTGAAACGCAAAGCCGATCTGGAAAAAATCGACCTAAGCGACAATGTTGCTTTATTCATTGCCGGAAAAATCAAGTCAAACATCCGCGAGCTAGAAGGCTCGCTTATCCGGCTCATAGCCTATGCTTCGCTCAAGCAGCGTCCCATTGATATCGAGCTGTGCAAAGAGGTTCTCAACATCGAGGAGGAAGAACGCCCCATCACCATCGAGATGATTCAGCGGGTCGTCAGCGACCACTACGGGCTACGGGTGTCTGACCTCAAATCCAAGAACAACTCACGCAACATTGCCGTCCCCCGGCAAGTGGCGATGTACTTGTGCAAACAGCTCACCAACCACAGCCTACCGGAAATCGGACGTCACTTCGGAAACAAGCACCATACGACGGTGCTCCACAGTTGTGAGAAAATCTCCCGTCTCTACCATACCCAGAGCGATTTCCACAGGCTCATCAACAACCTAATTAGTTCATTGAAATAGACTTAGGTAAGTTTTCCACAGATCTGTGGAAAACTTCCTGTGGATGACCTGTGGAACCTGTGGAAAACTTCACGGCCTATGCCGAGTTTTCCACAGGTTCCACAGGAAAGGGCTTTTTTTCCACAGCTTTTTCCACAGCCAAATTTAGACATAAGCCGTTTGTTTTCATATATTTGCAATTTTTTTCCACATTTTCCACAGGCCCTACTAGGACTACTAGATCATGATCCATGTGGATATTTAAGCTAGTTATAGTAGAAAGAAGCCCCCGGATCAGACGTGCGACGCTGCTTTGGCAGCCTGCCAAGGACTAATTTCAACCCGCAGACCGGGAAAGACTGCCAACCAGACCGGGAGGACTTGCTGAGCACACCATATTTCCAGACTGATGTCGGCGTTGGCCGCAGGAATAGGCACAATCCAGAGGTTTTCCCCCCGTGTGTCCAGGATCACTTCCTGAACTTTAGCTGCATGGCGCCGATCAAGGGCATCAGCAAGGCGCAGAATAGGGATCAGTTTGGTGACAACTGCTTGATGGGCCGGAGTCAGGCGTGTGAACTCCTCGTGTTTGCGCTTGGGAAGAGACCCACGGTGATAGCGCACTAGGTTGGCAATGATAGCAATTTCGTGAGGACGGAAACCGGGAAGCTCTGCATGGCGAATCAGGTACATCCCGTGTTTATGGTGGCTTGTGTGGGCAATGTGGTAACCGATGTCGTGCAGCAGCGCTGCGTAGCGAAGCCACTCCCGTTCGCGCGCGCCTAGTCCGTGAAGGGGAAGGGTTTGGTCGAAAATCTGTTCGGCGAGCTTGGCTGTGTGGTGGGCGTGGCCGGCCTCGTAAGCATATCGGTGAGCTACGGCAAGAATGCTCCGCTGCCGAATGTCTTCGACCGACAAAGGCGATTGGGATAAGTACCAGCCTTGCTCACGTAAGTAGTTGATCACCGCTCCTTCTCGCAGCGACCACTCACACGTGGTCAGTTGCTGGATACCCAGCTCCCGGCAGATCGTCTCTAGCAAGACTCCCCCTGCCACGATAATGTCGGCGCGGCGATCATCAATCCCTGGCAGCTTGCGCCGTTCCTTATGGGACATCCGCTGTAGACGGTGGTTCAGGGCTTGTAGCTCAGAAAAGGTCAACTCTAAGGTGAAGGCAGCGAAAGATGGCGCTCCTTTTTTCGGTATCTGCTTCTCTGGAAAAGCCGCCAGCTTGGCAGTTGCAAGCGCCAAAGTAGTGCCAGAGGTTCCAACCACTTGTTGAAAGCCCCCTGCTTCCTGAATTTCGCGCACTGTTCGCGCAAGACCACTCCGAATGTAGGTGGTCAGGGCTTCAACTTCGGCGCGGGTGGGAGGGTCTTGGTGACTCAAAAACTGTTCTTGGAGGCGAACAGCACCTAGCTTGACCGAGGCTAGGTAGGTCGGTAGTTGGCCGTCTGTCAGGATAAACTCTGTGCTTCCGCCACCAACATCAATAATGAGACCACGCTTGCCCTGAAAGTCAGTCACTTCGGTGACCGCCAAAGCAATAAGCCGGGCTTCTTCAACGCCGGAGAGAATCTCAACCTTGATTCCGGTTTCTTGCTCAACGCGCTGAAGAAAAACCTCCCGGTTCCAAGCTTCTCGGACAGCGCTTGTTGCAACCGCTAGGATGGCTGTGACCTCGTGGGCATGCGCCAAGTCAGTGAAACGACGAAGGGTCGCGACAGCAGCCCTGATTTTTTCCTCTGTAAGGTGGTGTGTTTCTGTCAAGCCAGCGGCGAGGCGTACAGTCTCTTTCTCGCGCTCAATGATGCGTAGCCTTTCTCCAGGCCGCGCTTCAGCAATGATGAGGTGTATGGAGTTTGAGCCAACATCTATTGCAGCAACGCGGTGAACTGCCGAGCTTGGCTGAAGTAGAAGAGTGCTTTGGTGGGCAGCCGTAGGCAACGCAAGCTCCGGGAACAATGCAAGCTCCGGGAACGCAGGGTAGTCCCAGAGGCCAACAAAAAATCAAACTACGACAGACAACGATGGCAAGGCTAGCAAAAATTTGACCGCGTCTCAAGTAACTGACACGGCCTAGGGACAGTGCGAAAGTGGGGGCAATGTCGAGAACTTCAGTGTGGCGTCCCCACGGCCTGTCTCGCTGATGGAGAAGGGTGAGTGGGATGCGCCAGCCACCACTTTCGCCTTGCGGAGGATATTACCTGAATGTTGTCCCCAAAAAACACCCCTGAGCGACGATTAGCCTACTGTTTTTTTGCGCCTCTTATGGCGCTAGCCTTTGTTCATCCCATTGCCATTGCCCAATCCAAACCACCAACTGTCAGTCAGCCTGCTGCCACGCTGGAAGAAAAAGCGCCCAAAAGTACGCCGGCGCTAACAAATGAACAGCTCCAGGCTGATCCTGAAGCCGCCCTTAGGGTGTTGCTCGAAGGCAATCGCCGCTTTGCTGCTGGCAAGACCATCCATCCACGCCAGGACATTGCGCGGATTCGTGAAACGGCCAAAGGGCAAAAACCCTTTGCCATCATCATCGGCTGCTCTGATTCCCGGGTGCCCAACGAAATCGTCTTTGACCAGTGACTGGGCGACCTGTTCATCGTTCGGACCGCCGGCCAGGTTTCAACCTACGCTTCGTGGGGAAGTATCGAGTTTGCTGAGGAAGTGCTTGGTGCCAAGCTCATCTTCGTGCTGGGGCACACGAAATGCGGCGCAGTGCAGGCGGCTGTCCGGGTGCCGGAGGTGCCAGGGCACATTGTCACCCTCATCAACGACATCAAGCCTGCTGCCCAGCGGGTCAAGGGCCAGCCCGGCGATGAAGTCGAAAACGCCGTCCGGGAAAACGTCCGCATGCAGGTCGAAAAGCTCAAAAACCTTGAGCCGGTCCTGGCCAAGCGGTTTCGTGAGGGCAAGATCAAGATCGTCGGCGGCGTCTATGACATTGACACCGGTCTCATCACGCTCGTCGAGTAGTGCATCCACCAGGCTGGCATAGCGCTGCTGTGCCAGCCGACCACCAGCCACACACCCACGCACGAGAGGAAAACCATGAACGCTACCCAAGCGATGTTTGTAAGCTTGTTGTCGCCAATGGTGCTCGCTTTCATCCTTGGCGTCATTGCCACCCGCGTCAAAAGCGACCTGAAATTTCCCGAAGACCTCTACACAGCGCTGACGATTTACCTTCTCGTCGCCATCGGTCTCAAGGGCGGCTACAAGCTTTCCATCAGTCATCTGAGCGACTTCTGGCGACCGGGCCTGGCAACGATTGCGCTGGGAGTCATTATTCCGATAGTGAGTTATTACATCCTGCGGCAGCTAGGAAAGTTCAACGTCTGGAACGCGGCGGCCATCGCAGCCCACTATGGCTCGGTGTCCGCTGTGACCTTTGGCGAGGCCATTGCCTTCCACGACACGCTCAAGGAAGAAGCCTTGCGGGCCGCCATCGAGGCCGGTGCCGTTGCTGCCGGGACAGAGGCCGATGCCCCGGCAGCTTTGGCGGTCTATCAGGCGCAGGGACTCAACTACGAAGGGTTCATGCCTTCGCTGTTAGCCATCATGGAAGTTCCGGCCATTCTGGTGGCCATCATCATCGCCCGCCTGCAGAGTCGTGAGGATTCGCTGGACGCCGGGGAAGGCGGGACGATGGGCGAGGTTCTGCGGGAGTTGCTGGCCGGGAAAAGTACCCTGTTGCTAATGGGGTTTCTCATCATCGGCTACGTTTCGGGAAAGCGCGGCTGGGAGCAGGTGGCACCCTGGTTTGATACCCCGTTTCGTGGTGTCCTGACCTTGTTCCTGCTTGAGGCCGGACTTGTCACCGGGCGGCGTCTGGAAGACCTGAAGAAAGTCGGTCCGTTTCTCATTGCCTTTGGCATTCTGATGCCCATTGCCAGCGCTGTGGCAGGCATCTTTGCCGGTCGGCTTGCGGGAATGACCATGGCGGGAGCGACGGTCTTGGGCGTTCTGGCCGCCAGCGCTTCATATATTGCCGCACCGGCGGCGTGTCGCGTCGCACTGCCAAAAGCCAGCCCGACCTACTACCTCACGGCCTCCCTGGCCATCACCTTTCCGTTCAACATTATTGTCGGGCTGCCGCTGTACCACTTCATTGCCACCAGGGTCTATGGGCTGTAGGTCTGAAAAGGAGGACACCGATGAAAACATTCGAGATGAAGCTCGTGGTGATTATTACCGAAGACGAGCTGGAGCCGCGTCTGACGAAAGAGATCATGGCATTAGGGGCGCGCGGTTACACCGTCAGCCGAGTCCAGGGCGAGGGCTGGCATGGTGCCCGAAAAAGCGAGTGGGAGGGTGAAAATGTTCGCATCGAAACCATCGTGCCGGAGACAGTCGCCAACAGCATCTTAGCCCATCTTGCCGAGCGCTACCTGCCGCACTTTGCCACGGTGGTTTACGTCCAAACCGTGAACATCCTGCGCGTTGAAAAGTTCACCTAAGGTGCTTCCGGTAGTGTGGAAGAGGCCTTTAGGAGACCCTGTGGGTCGGCCGGGCTTGGCAAAACCGACGGAAAATTTCCGACACAACTTTTGACTTGATTTCCAACTGAAACTAGAATGTTGGCCAGTTGAAAGCGTGGCTTCTTCAAGCAACCGTCTATCCAGCTCACACAAGGCAGTCCCATGACATCCAGTGATCTCCGGAGCAGCTCCTCTGGGTCGCATCTTATCCACACTCCATCAAATCGCGGCAGAGTTGCTATCTTCATTGATGGCAACAACTTGTTTCATGCAGCACGGTCGGCCGGCGTCGAAATAGACTACGCTAAGCTGCTTGCCTACCTGCGAGGGGACGACCCGCTGTTGCGCGCCTTCTTTTACACCGGGGTAGACCAGCAGGCCGAGCGCCAGCAAGGATTTCTGCTCTGGATGCGCCGGAATGGCTACCGGGTCGTACAAAAGGAACTCAAGACCTTCCCAGACGGAACCAAAAAAGCCAACCTGGATGTCGAAATCGCCGTGGATATGCTGTCTCTGGCGGACAAGTACGATACGGCGATCCTTGTCAGTGGGGACGAGGACTTTACGTATGCGCTCAACGTGATTGCTTACAAAGGCGTGCGGGTTGAGGTAGCCGGCTTCCGCGCCAATACCTCACCGCGCCTGATAGACGTTGCCGACCGCTTCCATGAGCTAGATAGTGTCTTGGCTGAAATCAGCAAATCCCCAAGCAAACGTGATTCACAGCAGACTGAGGTTCTGCGCCCAAGCGGGGAGTGGGCCATCCCATCAGGGCGTTTGGTGGGGAAAGGGGAGTCAGTTGAGGTAGGAGCACATGTACCGATGGATGTCGAAGTGCCGGACGAACAACCCAGCCAACCACCTCCGGCAGGTAGCAGTCACGAACCGGCTGGAGCGCTGACAGGTCCCGAGAGCACAGCACCACCACAAACAGTTGAACAGGCAGCCGTCACCGTGGACAACGTCGTAGTCGGAACCCTTCAGTCTGGCGAGCATCCTGCCTTGGTGGAGGCTTGGGAGGAACTAGAACCGTCGGCTGAAATAACAGTCAGCTTTTCTCCTGCTAGCCCAGAACCTCTTAGCACAGGAAGTTTCCAGAATTGCGCCGAGGCGAACGGGCCGAGAACCGACTCGGGCCAGAAAGTAAGCCTTGATAACTAAGCAAGGCTAGGCGTACCTGACGATGACCACTGACTACCCTGGCGCAGCCCTAGGTCAGAGAACAGGGGAGCACAAAGGGCCCTAGGTGAGGCCCAGGCTGGTTGAGGCAGGTTTCAAGTGCCAGCTTGAGCATTGGACGCACATCTTCCGGCAGCAGCACGGCATCGCAAAAACCACGCGCTGCTGCGAACTTGGCGTCGAGCTGCGCTTCGTAGGTTGCTCGGACGGCTTCCATCTCAGCTTGCATGGCGGCATCGGGCGACTTTCCTTCCGCTTTGAGCTGCTCCAGTTGGGCTGAAAACAACGCCATAACGGCCGATTCACCTTCCATAACGCCCATGCGCCCGGTGGGTAGCGAAAAGATGAAGTTCGGGTCAAAACCCTGCCCGGCCATGGCGTAGTAACCTGCCCCTGACGCATGGTTGACCGTCAACACCAACTTCGGCACGGTTGCTGTCGCCATGGCTTCGACAAACTGGGCGCCGGCGCGAATAATGCCTGACTGCTCGGCTTCAACACCGACCATGAAGCCTGACACGTCCTGCACAAAGAGCAACGGCAAGCGGTGACGGTTGCAAGTTTCAATAAAGTAGGCCACCTTCTCGGCGCTTTCCCGGTAAATGATGCCGCCAAACCTTGGTGGGCGATTCCCGGTTGACTTGATAAGACCGCGCCGATTGGCAATCAATCCAACCGGAATGCCTTCAACTCGGGCATGGGCGCAGATGACTTCTCGGGCATAGTCAGCCTGAAATTCATCAAAGGAATCGGCATCAAGCAGCGTGTCGAGCAAGGCTTCGACATCGTAGGGAAGCCGGTGGTCATCCGGCAGAATGTGGTAGGCCTCGTGCGGATTACGCCGGGGTGGTCGTGCTGGCGCTATGGTAACAGCGCGGGGCGGTGGAGGTGGCAGTTCCGCTACCAGCCGCCGGAGACGCGCCAGACAGGCTGCGTCATTTGGCTCGCGGTAGTGCGCCACGCCCGAAATTGCAGTGTGCATCCGCGCGCCGCCTAGCGTTTCTGGGTCGGAAGTCTGACCGGTTGCTCCACGCACAAGATTGACCCCGCCAAGCCCCATAAAGCTCGTTCCTTCAACCATGACAATGACATCTGACAGGGCCGGCAAGTAAGCTCCGCCGGCGATACATTGCCCCATCACAGCCGCTAGCTGTGGAATGCGCAGGTGGCGGCGCATAAGTGAGTTGTAATAAAACAGCCGGGCTGCACCATACTGTCCGGGAAACACGCCCCCCTGGTAGGGCAAGTTAACGCCAGCCGAGTCCACTAGATAGACAATGGGCACGCGGCAGCGCATGGCCACTTCCTGCGCCCGAAGCATCTTAGTGATCGTTTCGGGAAACCAGGCTCCGGCTTTGACCGTTGGGTCGTTGGCCACGACCACGATTTCGCGCCCATGGCAGCGTCCAATACCGGTAACAACACCGGCCGCAGGGGCTTGTCCTTCGTAGCGGTCATATGCCACTAGCAGTCCCAGTTCAAGGAAGGGAGAATCTGGATCGAGCAGGCCAGCAATGCGCTCACGCGCCGTCAGCTTTCCTTGGGCGTGAAGGCGTTCGATTTTGGCCTGTCCGCCACCTAGCCGCAGCCGGGCTTCGAGTTCCCGTAGTTCAGCAGCGAGCTTTTCCAGATTCCGTGGCATCTTCTATCGGCACTCACCGGCAATCTCGTGGTAACGATCATGGAGTTTGTTGAGGGCTTGTCTAATGGCTTCGTCGCTAGCCTGCTGGGACACGAGCCGCGCAACTTCGGTAGCCTCCCGTTCGAGCTTAGCAAGGAGCGGACGGAGCTTAGCAGCATCGTAGCCCTTGGGCGGCCGCGAACGCGCCCACAGACGAGCTTTGCGAGCCATTTCATCAGCTCGTCTGCGCACTGGGCCAAAGTCGCCATCTTCCATCGGATGAAATGTTCCGGCCAGGACGGCATGGAACTCTTCTTGAGCTTTCCACGGGGCCTTGGGTTTTGGGGTAACGCCAGTTGTGGGGTTCTGTGCCAAGGAAGGTCCAGCAGATACCTGCCTGCTGCTGCCTAGCGCCAAGGTAAGAACAATCAAAACAGTTGTGAAGACAAAGGCACGGATCATGGTCGGTAAAAACTCCATTGGTCTACTCCCCTGGGTCAGTTGCCTGGCGGGAAAGGTAGTTGAAAAACTGGTCGCGCCATCTGGCTTCCTGGAAACAACCACGCAGGACAGTGCTCTCCACCCGCCCATTGGCGCGAAGGCCGCGCATCTCCATGCACATCTGGCGTGCGATTAGGCAGACCGCAACGCCTTGGGGATGACAAGCTTGCTCGATGGCCATGGCAACATCCATAGCCAGACGCTCCTGAAGCTGCGGCCGCCGGGCAGCGTATTCGAGCAATTTCGCAGGGGCGCCAATACCCATCGCCAGCGCGTTGGGGACGTAAGCAATATGAGCCACGCCGAAAAACGGAGTCAGGTGGTGGGCACACATCGAATGGAACGCCATCTTGCCAATGGCAACAAACTGACCGGACAGCTCCCCGGCAGAAAAGGTAGAAACTGCCGGCCGAGGCTGAGCAGCGATGAACGGCGCAAAAAACTCAGTCCAAAACTCCACGACGTTTTCGGCCGTGCGCTCCAGATGGGTATCGCGGTCCGGTGTCAGCCGCAGGGCTTCCAACGTGCTTCGCAAGGCGCGGGCCGCTGTCAACAATTCATCGCTGCTTTCTAGTTTGGTTTGCTCGTCATCCTTCGGCATGCTATTCCCACTGCTCAGTAACGTCTAGTTACCATACTTTTGCCCTGTCGTGCTTGAGTCAAATGACTATGGCTAACCATGTGCGGATTGCCAACTTGGCTACCCACCTTGGAGAAGAAGTCGTCATTAAGGGCTGGCTGTATAACGCCCGTTCGAGCGGCAAGATTTTGTTTCTTGAAATCCGGGATGGCTCTGGCATTGTTCAAGGAATTGTAGCCAAAAACGCTGTCTCCGAAGAAGTCTGGGAGCGGGCAGAATCGCTGACCCAAGAATCTTCCATCATCGTTACCGGAACACCGCGCGAACATCCCAAGCGGCCCGGTGTCTATGAACTCGATGTGCGCGACTTGACCATCGTTCAACTCACGCATGACTATCCCATCACGCCCAAGGAGCACGGCATCGAGTTTTTGATGGACCACCGCCACCTGTGGCTGCGCTCAAAGCGGCAGCATGCCATTTTGCGAGTCCGGCATGAAGTTGTCCGCGCCGTCCGGGATTTTCTCGATAACGACGGCTTTATTTTGGCAGATACCCCTATCCTGACTCCGGCTGCTTGTGAAGGGACGACAACCCTTTTTGAGTTGGACTACTTTGACGAAGGCAAGGCTTACCTGACCCAGTCAGGACAACTTTACAACGAAGCCACTGCCGCTGCCTTCGGGAAGGTGTATTGCTTTGGCCCGACGTTCCGCGCCGAAAAGTCCAAAACCCGCCGCCACCTAACCGAATTCTGGATGGTCGAGCCAGAGGTTGCCTACGCCACGCTGGACGATATGATGGTGCTGGCCGAGCGTTTCCTTTGCTTCATCGTGGAGCGCATTCTGGAGCGCCGAAAAGAGGAGCTCACGTTGCTTGAGCGCGACATCAGTAAGCTGGAAGCGATTGCCCCACCATTTCCCCGTTTGTCCTACGACGAAGCTGTGCAGATGCTTCACGAAGCACACCTAGCAGGTAAGCTCGAACACGATTTCATTTGGGGAGGCGATTTCGGTGCACCAGATGAAACCTATCTAGCCCAGCAATTTGATCGCCCGGTCATCATTCATCGCTACCCTGCACAGGTCAAAGCGTTTTATATGGAAGAAGACCCCGAGCGCCCCGAAGTTGTGCTGTGCATGGATGTCCTTGCCCCAGAGGGCTACGGAGAAATCATCGGCGGGGGGCAGCGGATGCAATCCTACGACCGGCTAGCCCAACGCATTGCCGAACATAACCTGCCCCGTGAAGCCTTTGAATGGTATCTTGACCTGCGCCGGTATGGTACCGTACCCCACGCCGGCTTTGGCATGGGCATTGAACGGTGCGTGGCGTGGTTGTGCGGGCTGGAACACGTCCGCGAGACGATTCCTTTTCCGCGGATGTTGTACCGGCTGCGACCCTAAGACCCTACGGGAAACTCATAAGCAAACAAAATGAAAGATATGGTAAGACGGACGCACGTGCGAATCTCATGTTGGTTGGTGTTTCTTGGAATAAGTTGGCTAGCAGACGCTGCTTTTGCCCAATCAGCCTCCTTGTCAACGAATTCTCCGCAGGAAACCTTTCCGCAAACGCCAACTGAGACCGTACTGGCATTTTACCGCCTGTTGCGGGAGCAACGGCTGACCGAAGCTTTTCGGCTGCACGTTTGCAACCCGGCAGTTGAGAAGTTGACAGATCAGCAGTTAGCCGAGCTGGAGCCGGAATTTCTCCGACTGATCGGGGGAATTCCCGAAAAGCTTGTGACAAGCGGGGAAACTATCTCTGGGGAGAATGCCACCGTGTTTGTGGTCGTGCCGGATAAAGCCACCTCCGACGGCCAACCACAAATGGTCACAGCGCCGGTGGGGCTTATTCGTGTTGACGGCCGCTGGCTTATTGGCGACCACGAGACCCGGGAACTAGCTCTGGCGCATGGGAGCAACTTCTTCAAGCTAAGTGAGGAAGGCGTTTTCATCAGGATGGCCCAGAATGAAGACGCCATGGCACGTTTGCTAACGCAGTTGCTCGAAATCGAACAGGTCTTTGCCCGTAACAATCGGGGGAACTATGCCACCCTTCCAGAGCTGGTTGCCCACCGCAACCAGTTTCGTGAAGACATTGCTCGAGTAATAGCCTTGCTAGAAACCGGGGAGATTTTCGGACACACCATAGAGATTGTGGTTTCCCCTAATCGCCGGGACTTTGCCATTTATGCCGTTCCCAAGCGACACAACTACGATGGCCGGTACTCGTTTTATGCCGACCGTAGTGGCGTTCGTTACCGCAACCACGGTGGCGCTCGCATTGAAAAGGACACGCCCGGCAGCAAGCTTCTCAATTAGCCAGCAACACTGCTTTTGAGCCAAAAGGGATGACCGATCACGACACCCGCCACATTGAAACCCTAGCGGTTCACGCCGGGCGGACGCCAGACCCGGCAACCGGAGCCGTCATGCCGCCGATTCATCTGGCAACCAACTACGAGCGCGATGCCACCGGCGCATGTCCTCGAGGGTTTGAATATATCCGCGAAGGTAATCCCAACCGGCAGGCCCTGGAAACTAGTTTAGCGCTGCTGGAAGGTGGCGCTGCCGCAGCCTGCTTTTCTTCAGGAAATGCCGCTGCGGCAGCCGTCTTTCAGGCGTTGACGCCAGCACAGCATGTTGTCATCGCCCAGGACACCTACTACGGCACAGCCGTGCTGCTCAACGACATCTTTGCCCGGTGGGGACTTGAAGTGACATTTGTGGACGCTACCGACGTGGAAGCTCTTGCGGCTGCCATGCGGCCGCAGACAGCGCTGGTTTGGGTTGAGACGCCTTCTAATCCGTTGTTGTCCATTGTGGACATAGCCCGCGCGGCTGCCATTGCGCATGCCCACGGAGCGCGCTTGGTGGTGGAAAACACCCTTGGAACACCCGTCCTTCAGCGACCGTTCGAGTTTGGCGCCGACTTGGTTGTTCATTCGACAACGAAGTTTCTCGGCGGCCACAGTGATGTGCTCGGTGGCGTGGTCATTACAAAGGTCGTGGATGAGTTCTTCCAGCGGCTGCGGCGCATCCAGATCATCGGCGGTGCCGTGCCCTCTCCGTTTGACTGCTGGCTGTTGCAGCGAAGCCTAAAGACCCTTGCCTGCCGCGTGCGGACTCAATCTGAAACGGCGCTCAAGGTGGCGCGCTTTCTGGCTACGCACAAGCGCGTTGAACGAGTCTTGTACCCCGGCTTGCCGGAGCATCCCGGTTATCTGACGGCAAAACGGCAGATGAGCGGCTTTGGCGGGGTAATCTCTTTCACCCTTAAGGAAGGTGCCGCAGCCGCTAAAGCTTTGCCCTCACGCACGCGCATTTTTACTCATGCTACAAGCATTGGTGGCGTGGAAAGCCTTATCGAGCACCGTGCTTCAGCCGAGGGACCTGGCACACGCGCACCGCAGAACCTGGTCCGGCTATCCATTGGATTGGAACATCCCGACGATCTCATTGCTGACCTATCCCAGGCCCTGGGTGAGGTGCCACAGCCCGAGCCAAAGCCTGTGTTTCCGGGTGGGAGACTCCTTCGCTCACCAGGACCACGGTAGCTGACAGCAGTTTCTCAAACAGGCCCCGATAACCGCCAAGATCACCGTACAAGGTGGGCCGTTCGGGCTGCCATTCGCTCTACCACTTCGGCGTCTTCACACAGCGAAGGGGACATTTCCGATCCAAGAGCCAGTGGCAAGGCGCCGCCACTGTCGGCCGCTACCATTGAAATGATTTCTTCCTGAAGCGGCCGCAGGCTATGAGGAGAGCCACGTTCTAAGATGGCGAAAAATAGGAGTCCTCGCTTCTGGGTGTAGAGAATGCCTGCCAGGGTGCTGGTGGAAGCCAGTGTTCCTGTTTTGCCAATAACACTTCCGACCAGCTCTGGGTTGGTAAAGCGGCGCTGCAACGTGCCGTTGTCAATCCCAGCAATTGGTAGCAACTCACCTAGCGAGAGGTTTTGCTTTGCAAGCCAGTTGACAGCGTAGCGTATGAGCTTGACGGTTGCGCGGGGAGTAATGGCATTGTGTCCCAGACCGGAAGTGGTCTGTAGGTAAAATTCCTGGGGTGATAGCTTGACCTTTTCGATAAGGTACTGCCGTACTCCGGCTGCACCGCCAATGCGCGCGCCGACAATGTGGATCATTTCATTGTGACTGTAAGCATTGATGGACTTGAGAATCCGCAGAAGCGGCGATGAGCGGTACTCCAGCAGGGGATAGCGGGGTGTAGTGTGGTCATCGGCAATGACATTGCCCGGGGAAATCATGATGCCCTGGTAGGTCGGCATCTGGCTAAACACCTTGATGCCACGCAGGGCATTCCAAAGGGCTTCCATGCGAGGTGTCCAGCGGGTTCGGTCAAGGGCCGAAATTATTTCGCTTCCAATGACCGTCGGATGGGAGCGCAGATTGAGCAGCATGCCGGACCCGATCCGAAGGTTGCCTTGAACGCGGCGTAGGCCCATTTCGTGGAGCTTTTCGCCAATCAGAAACAAGCTTTCCGTGGAGAAGGAAGGGTCATATTCGCCGCTAAAAACTAGGTCGCCTGTAAGCGTTCCGGTGGACCAGTCAATCGTGCCGGTGTAACTGACACGGGTCAAGTAGCGGTAATTGACCCCTAGCGTTTCCAGCGCTGCCATGGAGGTCATCACCTTCGTGACCGAGGCTGGATTGTACATCTGCCCCTCGTTCAGGCTCAGAACCGGCGTGCCATCGAGCGCCTCAAAGTAGATACCATGCGGTTGGATCGAGCGGGAGTAACTCAGCAGACGTGCTGTCACCATGTCGGGCAGGGTGAGTGGCACAGGGGGGAGCTGAGCTTCCTCGACCGGTTCTAGCGGTCCGCTGCGCCGGTTGCTAGGAATCTGGTTACGTACCGCCGTCGGCGACCGCTGCAAGTCACTGTTGGTAATGACACGCGGACGCTGCTGCGCCACAAGGGGAAGTGTCAGTAAACAACACGTACTCCACAAAGCGAGCGTTTTCCAAACCAGATGCCGCATAGGTCAGAGACTCGAAGGGAAAATGGTGATTCCTGGCTACTTAGACCCGCGTGAGCAGTATGTTAGCGTTGTGTACCACCAACTGTCAGCTCCGAAATTCTGATGGTTGGTAGTCCGACGCCAACCGGCACACTTTGTCCGTCCTTGCCACAGGTACCGACGCCAAGATCGAGCTTTAGATCGCATCCAACGGCCGTAACCTTTGTCAACGCTTCAGGTCCATGACCAATCAGGGTGGCGTCTTTGACCGGTGCTGTGATGCGTCCGTCTTCAATAAGGTACGCTTCGCTTGCTGAGAAAACGAACTTGCCGCTGGTGATGTCCACTTGACCGCCGCCGAACTGCACGGCGTAGAGACCCCGCTTGACGCCGCGAATAATGTCTTCCGGCATTTCCGTCCCGGCCAGCATGTAGGTATTTGTCATCCGTGGCATAGGAATGTGTCGGTAGCTTTCCCGTCGCCCGTTGCCGGTGCGGGGTACGCCAAGTAGCCGGGCATTGAGATAGTCGTTGATGTAGTTGCGCAAGATGCCTTTTTCAATGAGAACAGTGCATGAGGTCGGGTGCCCTTCGTCGTCTATGTTGAGCGAGCCACGCCGACCAGGAAGCGTGCCGTCGTCTACGATGGTGCAGGCCTCGCTGGCTACCCGCTGTCCGAGCATGTCGGAGAAGGCAGAGGTTTTCTTGCGGTTGAAGTCTGCTTCTAGCCCGTGCCCAATGGCTTCGTGCAGCAGGATACCGGGCCAACCAGGCCCAAGCACTACCTCCATTGGTCCAGCCGGCGCTTCCACAGCGTCGAATTGCAGTACGGCTAGCCGGACGGCCTCACGTGCCAACGCTTCCGGGGATAATTCGCCCTGAGTGAACATCTCAAAGCCACGGCGGCCGCCGCCGCCAGCCCGTCCGGCACGCAGTTCTCCGTCCTGATCGGCGATGCACATGACATGTACCCGAGCCAGTGGTTGGATGTCGCCAACCAAGAGACCGTCGCTGGTGGCAATCATGACGGCTTTCCATTCATCGGTCAGGCTTGCTTGCACTTTCTGGATGCGCGGGTCGGCCGATGAACAACGTTCATCTATGTCTTTGAGCAGCGCAATTTTGCGTTCTATTTCGAGATCGCTGACCGTTTCTAGACAGGGGTAGAGATCGTGCTTTTTCGCCAGCGGTGTGACATCCACTGGGCGAACTTGTTGAGTGGCTGCCTTGGCAATGCAGGCTGCCGTGCGGGCTGCTTGCCGGATACTGGCGGGTGAAATCTCATCCGTATAGGCGTAACCGGTTTTCTCTCCGGCAATGACACGCACGCCAACGCCCTGGCTCACCGACCGATTTGCTGTTTTGATAAGGTGTTCTTCTAGGTTGAGGGCATTCGAGCGGCAGTACTCAAAGTACAGGTCGGCATAGTCGCCGCCAGCAGCAAGGGCTTCCCCAAGCAGGGTGTTGAGATCGCCAATGGTCAGCCCATACCGGTCAAGAAAGAAGGTAATGGCGTCGGTAGTCATGCCAGAGGGCTCCAAGACTTAGTGAACTTGGCCGAGGAAGTGTTCGACAATGGCCGGTGTAGCATGAAGGGCTTCAGGTAGCCTGGCTGGGTCTTTCCCGCCGGCTTCAGCATAGTCTGCACGACCGCCGCCACTGCCGCCAACCATCGCCGCCAGCTCCCGGACGAGTCGGTTCGCTTGAAGGCGATTAGTAAGCGGGTCGGCCACTCGAACCGCCAGCGAGACCTTTTCCTCGCTACGGAGCCCAACGACCACCACAGCCTGGCCTAATTTTCCTAGCAAATATTCCGCCAACTGGCGGACACCAGACTTGTCTAGCTCGGTCACTTCAAGCGCTAGAACGCGCACATCGCCTATGGTTCGTGCTTCAGCCAACGCCGTTTCGGCACGCTGCTGGGCAAGTTTGAGCCGCAAGCTCTCGATTTCACGCTCGGCCTGGCGCAAGCTAGCCTGAAGCTTCTCCACCTGAGCTGGAATCTCGCTCACCTCTCCCCCTAAGCGGAAGGTGGCTGCTAAGTTGGACAAGATGGCTTCGTCGGCTTGGAAACGTTCAAATGCCGCTTCGCCGGTAACGGCGATGATGCGGCGGACGCCGGCCGCAATTGAGCTTTCGCTGATGATTTTGAAAAGTCCAATGTCACCGGTGGCAGTAACGTGGGTTCCCCCGCACAGCTCAATCGAAAAGCCGGGGACTTCAACCACTCGCACAACATCGCCGTACTTTTCGCCAAACAAGGCTATGGCCCCTGCGGCAATGGCTGCATCGAGAGGCATTTCGCGCTTGGCAAGCGGTGCATTACGTCGAATCTGCGCATTGACGAGTCGCTCTACTTCAGCAATCTCATCGGCAGAAAGCGCGGCGTAGTGGGTAAAGTCAAAACGCAGTTTGTCCGGTGCGACTTCGCTTCCAGCCTGCTTGACGTGCGCTCCAAGCACTTCGCGCAGCGCTGCGTGCAGTAGGTGTGTGGCAGAGTGGTTTAGCATAGTCCGGCGGCGACGGTCGGCGTCCACAGTGGCTGTCACACGGTCGTGGGTACGTACTGCACCTCGCAAGACCTTGACGCAATGGACAATAAGACCGGTCACCGGCGCGACGGTATCCGTCACCCGCATGGTGACGGCTTCGTTTTCAAGGAGGCCGGTATCGCCAACCTGTCCACCCGCTTCGGCATAAAACGGTGTCTCGTCGAGAATGACTTCGCCATCTTCGCCTGCACGGAGTACTTCGACTAACTCACCTTGCCGAATCAGGGCGCGGACGCGCAGGTCGGGCAGGGAAAGATGGTCGTATCCACGAAAGATGGTAGGTCGGCCGTCGAGCGCTGCTTGGTAGGCCGGGGCGACTGCCTTCGCTGTGCCGCCCTTCCAGCTTTCGCGGGCCCGGATACGCTCTTCGGTCAATGCTGCTTCAAAGCCGGCTTCGTCTACCCGCAGTCCACGCTGCTCGGCAATGTAAGCAATCAGGTCGAGTGGCAGGCCGTAAGTTTGATAGAGATCAAAAGCATCAGCCCCGGAGACAACACCATGTTCGGCGCGCCGGAATGCCTCTTCAAGCCGCTTGCGGCCAGCAGCCAGTGTTGCCGAAAACAGCTTTTCCTCAGTGGTGACAACCCGCGTGATCACTTCTGCCTGGGTTTGGAGTTCGGGAAAAGCCGCGGCCATGTGCGCGACCACAAATGCCGTGATGTCGTGCAGGAACAGGTTTTCAATCCCCAACCGCCGTCCGTGCCAGATGGCGCGGCGCATGATCTTGCGAAGTACGTAGTTGCGCCCGGTGTTGCCAGGGTAGATGCCGTCGGCAATCGAAAATGCCGTTGCACGGGCGTGGTCGGCGATAATCCGCATTGAAACCCCGTCCGGGCTGTCATAGTGGTAGGGCTTGCCAGCCCGGGCAGCAATGTGCTCGACAATAGGGAAGATAAGGTCGGTGTCGTAGTTAGACTTCTTGCCTTGAAGAACAGAAGCGAGCCGTTCTAATCCGGCGCCGGTGTCCACGGAGGGCTTGGGGAGCGGTTTCAGCGTGCCATCGGCGAAACGCTCAAACTGCATGAAGACAAGGTTCCAGATTTCGATGGTCGTATCCCCTGGCCCGTTGACGTGCTCTGGCCGGTTGTCGGCAAGGTCATCGCCCAGGAAGTAGTGGATTTCTGAACAGGGCCCGCAGGGGCCGGTTTCGCCCATCTGCCAGAAGTTCTCTTTTTTGCCAAAGCGCAGAATACGGTCTGCTGGAGCGCCGACCTTCTTCCATAGAGCAAAGGCTTCGTCATCATCTTCGTAAACCGTAAACCAGAGCCGTTCCAAGGGAAGCCCAAACTCCCGCAAGAGAAGCTCCCAGGCGAAGGCAATGGCTTCTTCCTTGAAGTAGTCGCCGAAGGAAAAGTTGCCCAGCATCTCAAAAAAGGTATGGTGCCGGGCCGTTTTGCCGACTTCATCTAGGTCGTTGTGTTTGCCGCCAGCGCGGATGCACTTTTGGGACGAAGCTGCGCGGGTGTACTCCCGGGTTTCGCGGCCGGTAAAGACATCCTTGAATTGGTTCATCCCGGCATTGGTAAACAGCAGGGTGTCGTCCGGCGGCAGCACAGGTGAGCTTTTCACGATTCGGTGGCCGTGCCGGGCAAAGTAGTCAAGGAAACGGCGGCGGATGTCGTGTCCGGTCAACATAGTTACTCTGAGAGGCGACCACAGAAGGGGCTAATTCTTGCTGGTAGGTGCCGTCGGGTTGGTTGTGCTCAAGGAAATTCCTTTAGGAAACACCGACGGCAGGGTTTCACAGCAAGCCTACCAAGCTATGGTATCGCTTTAGCGAAGTGCCTAGTTTTGCAGGTACTTGTCAAGCATGCGGGCAATGGTGTCCTTCGGATGCGCACCCGTGAGCCGCTCTTGCTCCCGACCATTCTTGAACACAATGAGCGTCGGGATGCCACGAATGCCAAAGCGCGCTGCCGTCTGGTTGTTTTCATCCACATTGAGCTTTCCGACCCGCACCCGTCCGGCATAGTCGTTGGCAAGGGACTCGACCGTTGGAGCCAACATCCGACAGGGAGCACACCAAGCTGCCCAGAAATCCACAAGCACCGGCCGATCGGACTGCAACACCTCGCGCTCGAAGTTGCTGTCCGTGATTTCAATGACGTTACCGCCCATGATGACTCCTCCAAATGTTTGCTGTTCTGTGTATCCTTCAAAAACACCGGTAAAGATACCGGAAAGGATTGCCAAGAGATTACTAGCACACGCCCTTCATCTTACGCTAATAGCGGTTGCTTCCTGACGGAAAAACCTGCCTTTTGCCGGCTTAGCTAAAGCTGGCTGGAAATCCCTACGTGTTGAGGGTGTTCGGTCGTTGAGATGGTCTGGCTACTGGCGTCATCTCCAAAGCCCTGACGCTCGCGGATGACATACAATGGGCGGCGTTTGACTTCTTCGTAGATTTTTCCGATGTACTCCCCAATCAGGCCTAGGCTGATCAATTGCACGCCGCCAATAAGCAACACCGAAATGAGCGTAGAAGTCCAGCCCGGCACTGTCCAGTGTAGGATAAAAAATACATACAGGGCGTAAACGATATAGAGGGCAGCGAAAATAGCCATCCCAAAACCCAGCATGGTTGCCACACGCAGCGGCCAGACAGAAAAGGAAACCACTCCGTGAAGGGCAAAGCGAAGCATGCGTCCTAGGGAATACTTGCTTTTGCCGGCAAAACGTTCTGGGGCGTCAAATGGAACAGCCGCTGTGCGAAATCCCAGCCAGCTTACAAGTCCACGGTTGAAGCGGTGGGTTTCACGAAGGGTGCAGAAGCTGTCCACGGCTAGGCGGCTCATCAGCCGGAAGTCGGCAGCGCCGGGAACAATAGGTGTTTCAGACCCCAAGTTGAGCAGACGATAGAACAACCAGCTTGTGAAGCGCTTCCCAAAGCCGACGCCGGCTGTTTCGCGGCGGATGGTATACACAATGTCGGCGCCCTGTTCCCACGCCCGAACAAGTTCGGGGATGAGTTCCGGGGGATGTTGCAAATCGCTGTCAAGGGTAATGACAGCTGCACCCCGGGCGGCGTCCAGTCCGGCTAAAAGAGCTGCCTGGTGCCCGAAGTTGCGGGAAAAGGTCAACGTCTTGACACGTGCATCACGGGCACGGAGACGGTTCAATACCTGTGGCGTGGCATCCGTCGAGCCATCGTCTACGTAGATGATTTCCACATCATAGGGAAGTGATGCCACAGCAGAGGTAAGCGCTGTGTGAAAGGCCTCGAGGCCCTCGGCTTCGTTGAAGCAAGGCGCGACGATGGAGAGCAGGCGGTCAGAGGTTGGGCATGTCATGGGCAGTCCTGGGCAAGATCAGCCTGCCGTTGGGCAATGTCGGCTCGGTTGGGTGCCAGTTGCCGGGCCTGGGCGTAGGCGGCAGATGCTTCTGGACAAAGGCGCAAGGCGCGGCGTGCCTCTGCCAAAATAAACCAGATTTGGGCGTCATCCGGCGCTAACAGAGCTGCCCGCTCCAGGTATGGCCGTGCTTGACGAGGGCGACCGGTCGCCAGCAGAGCATAGCCATAGTCATAGCAGGCAAGGCTTTGGTTGAGGGTGGTCTCATCACCCTTTACCCAGGGTTCGAGCGTGGTGATGGCGCGTTCAAACTGTCCGGCCTGGCAGTAGGCATTGCCTAAGGCGCGCGCCAGCCGGCCTTCGTGCGGGGCCAGAGCATAAGCGCGTTCCAGGCAGGCAATGCCTTCGTAGAGGCGTCCCCGGGCCCGCAGGGCATCCGACAGATTGCCTAGGGCAAAGACGTTGTCCGGGTGAAAGTGAAGAATCCGGCAGTAGAGCACGAGGTCGTTTTGCCAGTAAGGGATGTACTGCGCTGTCAGCCAGCCATACCCTATCAGTACACCGGACAAGGGCAGAAAGCTTGCCAGAACCTTAGCTTTTGGGCTGGTGAGGTGATCTAGCCACGCCGTCAGGCACCAACCGAGCAGCAGGGCAAACCCCAGCGTCGGAAGAAAAAGATAGCGGTCGTGGAGAAATTCCTGCGGACGAAAGTGGCGCAAGTTGAGCGTGGGTAACAGCGGCAGCCCAATCCAGATCAACAGCGTCAGCGCCAGTGGAAAACGGCGTAGCACCCACACCATGCTGAGACAGATGCCCAGCAAACCCATCCACGGCAACCAAAACAGGCGGTCAGTCGGGCTGGTCACATACGTGAGTTCATATTCGAGCCGTAAGCCAATGGGCCACACGAGCAACTGTAGGTAAGTCCACAGCACGAGCGGCGCCGTAAGAGCCACCGTCAGCCACGAAAGGTAGGGCGTCCCTTCAAACACACCCGGCAGCGCTAGCCGGCGTGCTACGAAGTACCCGACGAGGACAAAGGTCTGTGGCCAGAGGGCATGCACTGCTGCGCCGAAACGCGCCCACCAACCCCCAGACCGCAAGGCTACGTGTAGCAAAAAGACCATCGGCCACCAAAACACAGCAAACTCTTTAGTAAGCAAAGCGGCTGCCAAAGCACCAGCCGCCAGCCAATTTCGCCTTCTGGTCAGTCCCCAGAACCGGCCGGCTGGAAGCGATTCTCCTTCGGGATGTTCAAACCCGTAGTGGGGATGCCAGCCCACAGCCTGGAGGTGAAGACCAAGCGCTAGGGTGAAAAACACCATCAGGAGGGCGTCAGCAAAGGAAGCAATCCAAGCAACAGACTCGACGTGCGTTGGGTGTAGGGCAAAAACGGCCGTGGCGAAGATACGTCCGGGCCCCTTGCCCAGGAGAAGCCCGGCTACCCACCACACCCCGCCAATGGCAGCTAGGTACAACAGCAGGGAGGTCGTATGCCAGCCCCGTGGATCCTCGCCGAAAAGCGCATAGTTGGCCGTCATCCAGACCAGGTACAGTGGCCGGTACGAGTTCGTAAGCGTGTAACCGGGCTGTCCACTCCAGACATGATCGGTGAAAGCACGACCAATGAACGCCCAAGAGCGGATGTGGAGGTTTTGCTCAATTTGCAGATGGTCGTCAAAAACCCGTTCGTAGTTGATTGTTGGGGCGTACAACAAGGTAACGCAAAGCAGTATCCCTGCCAGCCACCACGATGGGGTAGGAAAGACAGATGCCGAGGGCCAGACTGTGCGCTGCTGCATTAGGGGTGAGATTGACCGTAGTGGCTGGCCAGAGTGGATTGCGCTAATCCTTTTGGCAAGACTATACTACAGGCGCTTACCCACATGTTGCCTGTGGTTTGCGCCTGTCTCAAGCGCCACAGGTACAACACCTGCGCGTATTCCTCTGAGGACTGCCCTTGAAATTCGAAATCAACCATCTGTCATCGGTCAGAAAGGAACTCATTATCGAGCTTCCGGCTGAGCGGGTCACCCGTAGTTTCAATCGCTTTTCCAATGAGTTTGCCCGGCACGCGCGCATTCCGGGCTTTCGTCCGGGCAAGGCGCCGGTCTCCCTAGTCCGCCAGCGTTTTGAGGCTGACATTCGGGAGCGCGTGCTCGCTCAACTCGGATCGGAGGCTATTGAAGAAGCCATCCGCGCTTCCCAACTCCAGGTTCTTGGCGAGCCGATCATTCAGGACATCCGCCTGATGGACCAATTGCCGTTTGTGCTCAAAGTTGCAGTGGATGTGTTTCCAGAGTTCACGGTTGGTCCGCTGGAGGGTTTAGAGGGGACAAAGCGTGTTACGCCGGTGACGGAAGCTGATGTAGACCGCGTGTTGGATCAGCTTCGGGACTCCCTTGCAACGATGACGCCAGTCGAAGATGGGCGTCCGTCACAGCCGGGCGATCTAGTGACAGTAGCCCTGGTGGGGTATGTCCTTGAAGATGGCAGCTCTGCCCCATCCGAAGGGCAAGCGCCCAATATCCGGCTGCGGCGGGAAACACTAGAGCTTGGTGCCAAGACGACCCGCCAGGAGTTTGACGAGGCCTTGCGGGGCAGGATCGTAGGGGAACAAGTGACGGTAGAGATTCAGTATCCGCCAGTGACGCCAGGGAGCACAGCCGAAGCAGCTCCGGTCGCGGAAGGCGTAGAGGACCTGGCTGGCAAGCGGGTTCAGTTTCACCTTACAGTTGAAAAACTCGTCCAGAAGACACGGCCTGCTCTGGACGATGCCTTTGCCCAGCGGGTTGCCGGGATGGACTTAGCAGCGCTGCGGGCGCGGATTCGTTCCGATCTCGAAGCGGAAGTTGAACGGCGTGCTTTAGAAGCGCTAGACGCCCAGTTGCTCGACCAGCTTGTAGCGCGAACCGGTGTTGAAGCTCCTGAATCCCTAGTTACCCAGCAGGTCAATCGCCGGCTTGGCGAGTTTGTTGAACAGCTTCAGCAACGGGGGATCAACCCACGCAAGGCCAACTATGACTTCCAAAAAATGGGCGAGGCATTGCGCCCCGGCGCAGAGACGGAAGTCAAGCGGGCGATTGTCCTTGAGCAAGTAGCTCGCGAAGCCAAGGTGGAGGTGACCGAGGCTGAGGTTTCAGAGTACCTGTCTGAGATGGCGCAGCAGCTCGGGGTTGCTCCAGAAGCCCTCCGTGCCCGCTTGACAAGGGAGGGACAGCTCGATAATGTCCGGATCTCGCTGCGGAATCGAAAGGCCTTAGCCATCGTGCGCAGTGCCGCGCGGGTTGAAACGCAGACTGCGTTGCCAACGGACGCCTCAGCACCGGAAGAAACAGTTTTATTCCAGTCTGAAAACCGGTAGAACCAGACATGGCATCTGCCTAGTATGCCGTTGACCCCGTGGCGTAGCAGATGCTAACAGCCCTTAACACAACACGGTTGCACTGCCATGATTTACCCGACAGCAGCCCTTATCCCCATGGTTATCGAGCAAACCGGTCGCGGCGAACGTGCCTACGACATTTACTCGCGTTTGCTCAAGGACAATATCATCTTCATCAGTACGCCCATTGACGACACGGTTGCCAGCCTGGTCGTGGCACAGTTGCTCTTTTTGGAATCAGAAGACCCCGAGCGGGATATTTCGATTTACATCAACAGCCCCGGTGGTTCGGTCACGGCCGGAATGGCTATTTACGACACGATGCAGTTTGTCAAACCGGACATCGTGACCTTTTGCGTCGGCCAATGCGCATCAATGGGCGCCTTGCTACTGGCAGCAGGGACAAAGGGTAAGCGCTATGCGCTCCCGCACTCACGCATTTTGATTCACCAGCCATCCGGCGGCGCACAGGGGCAAGCGACAGACATCCTGATTCAGGCCGAAGAAATCAAACGAATCCGCGAGTTGACTTCTACGATCTTGGCCAAACATACCGGCAAACCCTTTGAGGTTATCGAAGCGGATGTCGAACGTGACCGCATCATGTCGGCAACGCAAGCGATGGAGTATGGCATTGTGGACCAGGTTTTGACATCTCGCGTCTAGGGTCGCCCAAAACTTACCGAGGCACAGACAACGTCTGCTGTGCTATGGAGCCAACCGTGAGAGGACGAGACGACATACTTCGCTGCTCTTTCTGTGGGAAGAGCCAGAACGAGGTCAAAAAACTCATTGCTGGCCCAACTGTTTACATTTGCAATGAGTGTATTGACATCTGTAACGAAATCATCAACGACGATGCCCGTCAGGAAGCGGTTACGCAGCGTCCCTACCTGCCCCGTCCTATCGAGGTCAAGGCGTTTCTGGACGACTATGTGATTGGGCAGGAAGAAACCAAGAAAAAGCTTGCCGTTGCGGTTTACCAGCACTACAAGCGAGTGGAAATGCTCCGCACCCGCACGGCTGGGGATGTAGAAATTGCCAAGAGCAACATCTTGTTGATCGGACCAACTGGGACCGGCAAGACCCTGCTGGCACAAACCTTGGCACGTATTCTAAACGTACCCTTTGCCATTGTGGATGCTACAACGCTGACTGAAGCGGGCTACGTTGGTGAGGACGTAGAAAACATCATCCTCAAGCTGCTTCAAGCGGCAAACGGGGAAATCGAGCGGGCGCAGCAGGGCATTATTTACATTGATGAAATTGACAAGATATGCCGCAAGGACGACAACCCTTCGATTACCCGTGATGTCTCCGGTGAAGGCGTCCAGCAGGCTTTGCTCAAGATTCTGGAAGGAACTATTGCCAATGTGCCCCCGCAGGGCGGCCGCAAGCACCCACACCAAGAATTCTACGCGGTAGATACCACCAACATCCTGTTTATCTGCGGGGGGGCTTTCTGTGGCCTTGAGCGCATTATTGAAAAGCGCATTGGGAAGAAGTCCCTAGGGTTCAATGCCAAGGTAGACCGGCGCCCGGCTATGAAAGACGGCAATATCTACAGCTATGTGCAGCCGGAAGACCTTATCAAGTATGGCCTGATTCCGGAGTTCGTAGGCCGCCTCCCGGTCATTGGCACGCTCCATGAACTTGACGAAGATGCTTTGGTTGACATCCTGACAAAACCCAAAAATGCCATCATCAAGCAGTACCAACGGCAGTTTGAATGGGATAATGTGCGCCTACGGTTTACGGATGATGCGCTGCGCGCTATTGCCCACATGGCCTATCAACGCAAGGTTGGCGCACGTGGGCTGCGGATGATCTTGGAAGAACTCATGCTCGATGCAATGTACTTCCTGCCAAGTCAGAAGCGCATCCGTGAGTTCACTGTAACTCGGGAAATGGTTGAAGACCGGCGGGTTCACCTACCATTGCCGGAGAAGGCTGCGTGACAACGTACGCGGCTGCCAACGAACGGTCGGCAATTGACCCGGAGAAGATTAGACCGGCGTCCACCCCTGTACAACCACTCCGAAGCCTTTCATGGACGAGTTCCACGACAGTCTCCCCGACAATGTAGCCTCCTTTCCAACTGTCCCAGTCCGAGACGTGGTGGTCTTTCCCCACACAGCCGTTCGTTTCAAGATTGGGCGCAAGCCATCGGTCATGGCTTTGAAGGCAGCCCTGCAGCGTGACCGCCTGATTTTTCTTGTTACGCAGCACGATCCGACGTTGGAAGAGCCGACGCCAGATCAGGTACACCGCTTTGGAACGGTGGCGCGTATTACCCATCACCTTCAACTGGCCGACGGCAACATCAAAGTCCAGTTTGAGGGGCTTGAGCGCGCCCGCGTCATCCGCTTTGAGGAAAGCCAAGGCTGCTGGATGGCCTTGGTTGAACGATTTCCGGTTGACCGTGAACAAAGCCCCCGAATCACGGCTTTAGTAGGTAAGCTCACCAGCTTGATTGACCAGTATGTGCGGCAAAGCCCAGACAACCCGGAAAATCTGCATGCCGATCTCCGCATTGAAGAGCCAGCCCGCTTTGCCGACAGCGTGGCAAGTCATCTGAAAATCTCGGTTGAGGAAAAACAAAAGCTGCTCGAAACCGTTTTCCTCGCCGACCGCTTGATGCGTTTGGTGGACATTTTTGACATCGAACTGGAAAAGCTCCAAGTGGACCGCATTATCCAGGGGCGCGTCAAAAAGCAGATGGAGCGGTCGCACCGGGAGTACTATCTGAGTGAAAAAATCAAGGCCATTCACAAGGAGCTAGGACGCAAGGACGAGCGTTCAGAGTTTGAAGAGCTCAAACGGCGCGTTGAAGCCGCAAATCTGCCCGCAGATGCCCACGAAAAGGCCATGAGTGAACTGCGCCGCCTTGAACAAATGCCCCTGATGTCGGCCGAGGCGGTTGTGTCGCGCAACTATGTGGAATGGCTTCTAAGTGTTCCCTGGCACGAGCGATCGGAAGAAAACCGAGACCTGCAAGCGGCACAACAGATTCTAGACGCTGATCACTATGGGCTGGAAAAAGTCAAGGAGCGCATCTTAGAGTTCCTGGCAGTTCGTCAGCTTGTTAGCCGTCCCCCGGGTTCAATTCTCTGCTTTGTGGGCCCGCCAGGCGTTGGCAAAACCAGTCTAGGGAAATCTATTGCCAAGGCCACAGGACGAAAATTTGTCCGGCTAAGCTTGGGCGGCGTGCGCGATGATGCTGAAATTCGTGGTCACCGACGCACGTACATCGGTGCCTTTCCCGGCCAGATCATTCAAATGATGAAAAAAGCCGGGACGGTCAACCCCCTTATCCTGCTGGATGAGGTGGACAAGCTGACTTCGGACTACCGAGGCGATCCGGCGGCAGCCCTGCTAGAGGTGCTTGACCCAGAGCAAAACAATGCCTTCCGCGACCACTACCTCGACGTAGAGTATGACCTGTCGCAGGTGATGTTCATTGCTACCGCCAACGTCCTGCATACGATTCCACCGGCATTGCGCGACCGTTTAGAAGTCATCCGCCTATCGGGCTACACCGAGCGGGAAAAGCTTGAAATTGCGCGGCGGCATCTGATTCCCAAACAGCGTGAAAAGCATGGGTTACTGGAGACTCAGCTTACCTTTGCCGAAGATGCGCTAGTGTCCATCATTCAGCACTACACACGGGAAGCTGGCATGCGCAACATGGAGCGCGACATTGCTGCCATCTGCCGCAAGGTAGCACGCAAGGTGCTGCTGACGCCGAAGCAGGACCGAGCCGCCTACCAGGCCACAATCACAGCGGCTGACCTACCAGAATACCTCGGTCCCCCGCGCTATCAGCCGGCCCGTTTGAAGGAGCGCTGTGAAGTTGGGATAGCCACTGGCCTAGCTTGGACGGAAGCCGGTGGTGAAGTCCTCTTTGTGGAAACGGCCCTGCTGCCAGGGCGCGGCCAGATTATTCTCACCGGCAAGCTTGGAGACGTGATGCAGGAGTCAGCCCGCGCGGCGATGACCTACGTCCGGGCGCGGGCTGATGAACTAGGAATTGCACCAGACTTTTACCGCCGGCAGGATGTTCACATCCACGTGCCGGAAGGGGCTATTCCTAAGGATGGACCCTCGGCGGGAATTACCATTGCCACAGCCTTGGTATCTGCGTTGACAGGGATTGCTGTCCGGCAAGATGTAGCCATGACCGGCGAGATTACCCTGCGGGGGAAAGTGTTGCCCATCGGTGGGCTCAAGGAGAAACTTCTCGCGGCACTGCGCCTTGGGATTCACACCGTGTTGGTACCGAGGGACAACGAGAAAGACTTGGCTGAAATCCCAGAGGATGTTCGGGAGGCGCTCGACATTCACTTCGTTGAACAAATGGAGCAGGTGTTGGCGTTGGCGCTGGTTGAACCGCCCAACTCCCGGCTGACAGGGGACAAAAACCTCCCCGACAAAGCCTTGGCTGATGATTTGCCACCTATCTGGGATACAGACGTCACTGACCAACTGTCATCCGTGCCGCTTGAATGAAAGTCGTTGCCGCGACGTTTTTGAAAAGTGCGACAGTAGCTGCTGACTATCCGCCCCCAACCTTGCCGGAGGTGGCTTTCTTGGGGCGCTCGAATGTCGGTAAATCGAGTCTTATCAACTCGCTCCTTGGGGTACGCGGACTGGCGCGAACTAGCAACACTCCTGGCCGGACACAACTTATCAATTTCTTTGAGATCAACCGTGAACTCCGCTTTGTGGACTTACCCGGTTATGGCTATGCGCGTGTGCCGCAGAAGATACGTGAACGTTGGCGACCGATGATCGAAAGCTACCTGTACCACCGATCGGCACTGGCCTTGTGTGTATTGATTGTGGATGTCCGGCTTGCACCACAACCGCTGGACCGCACTATGTACGAATGGCTAGTCGCTACCTCACGCCCCTTCTGCCTTGTGGCCACCAAGGCGGACAAGCTTTCACGGTCCCAGTTGTTATCCCAGTTGTCCGTGTTGCGCGCTGCTTACGGTCCTGACGTTTTGCCATATTCCTCACTGACCCGCGCCGGGGCAGATCAAGTCTGGGAAGCCATCCGCGCGGCTACGGCAAAGTGGAAAGCACCACGTTGCCTTCCTCCAGCCTGAGCTTCCTTTTACCACCCGGCAGCCGGTCAAAAGTCACGCTGTAGGTAAAGCTATATCCTAAAACCTGTGTCTTAGAAGTCACGGATTAACCCTTCACAAAATGACGCCTGCCATGGAAGAAACGCTCGAACCAGTTGAATCGGTTACTGTTGGGGACGGGGAATCACCGCCGTCCACAAATGGCTTTTACGACATTGCGACCCTAAGAGAAATGCCCTTATCCGAGCTGGTGCGGATTGCCCAGGAACTGGAAGTCCCCAGCGCAAGCAGTCTCCGCAAGCAGGAACTGGTCTTCAAAATCTTGCAAGCGCAGACAGAGCGCTCAGGGTTGATTTTCTCGGAGGGCGTCCTAGAGTGTCTGCCCGACGGGTTCGGTTTTCTGCGCGCCCCGGATTACAACTACTTGCCCGGCCCGGATGATATTTACGTGTCGCCATCGCAGATTCGGAAGTTCGACTTGCGCACCGGCGACACCATTTCAGGGCAAATCCGACCACCTAAGGAAGGCGAGCGCTACTTTGCTCTGATTAAGGTTGAGGCAATCAACTACGAACCGCCTGATTTGCGTCGGGAGCGGGTGCATTTTGACAATCTGACGCCGCTGTATCCTAACAAACGTCTGCGGATGGAGAGCACGCCGGACAATCTTTCCGGGCGAATCCTTGACCTCATCACGCCAATCGGACGCGGCCAGCGGGGTTTGATTGTAGCGCCACCACGAACGGGCAAGACCATGCTGTTGCAGTCTATTGCCAACTCCATCAGCCGCAACCACCCGGAGGTCATGCTCATCGTGCTGCTGATTGACGAGCGCCCCGAGGAAGTAACGGACATGCAGCGCAGCGTCCAAGGAGAAGTGATTAGCTCGACTTTTGATGAACCTCCAACGCGCCATGTCCAAGTCGCCGACATGGTGATTGAAAAGGCAAAACGGCTTGTCGAGCACGGGCGAGATGTGGTCATCCTGCTTGACTCGCTAACCCGCTTGGCCCGAGCGCACAACGCCACCGTACCGCCTTCGGGCAAAATTCTCTCCGGCGGTGTGGATGCCAATGCCCTGCAAAAGCCGAAACGTTTCTTCGGCGCAGCCCGCAACCTCGAAGAAGGCGGCAGCCTGACCATCATTGCAACGGCCTTGATTGACACCGGTTCACGGATGGATGACGTGATTTTCGAGGAATTCAAAGGTACGGGGAACATGGAGATTCACCTCGACCGGAAACTGGTCGAGAAGCGTATCTTCCCGGCTGTGGACATCAACAAGTCCGGCACGCGCAAGGAAGAGTTGCTTGTCCCCAAGGAAGACCTTAACCGAATTTTTGTGCTGCGGCGTGTGTTGAGCCCGCTCTCAAGCGTTGAGTCCATGGAGCTAATGATCAGTCATCTAGAGCGAACCAAGACCAATGCTGAATTCCTCGCCTCAATGAATACCTAGGTGCAGGGAAACACGTTGCTCGATGGACGTTCTCTTTGCTGTTTCAGAACTAGCGCCGCACTCAAAAACAGGTGGGCTGGCCGATGTAGCTGCGGCGCTACCCAAGGCTTTAGCCGCAACTGGCTTGACCATGCGTGTGGTGACGCCGCGCTACGGCTTCATCACCGCCGGCGAATATGTCGGGGCCTTGCCCGTTCCCTTTGGTTTCGGCGTGCAAACAGCCCATGTGTTCCGGGAATACCGCCACGGGGTTGAAGTCTTCTTCATTGATGCACCTGCTTATTTCCATCGTGGGCGCAAGCTATACGGCGAGCCGGACGATCCCCACCGCTTTGCTTTTTTCAGCCGGGCTGTCATTGAACTGGCACGCTGGTTTGGCAAACCGCCTGCCATAATCCACGGCAATGATTGGATGACGGGGCTGATCCCGGTGTACCTGCGCACAACCCTGCGTGGCGACCCTTTTTTTGCGCGGACAGCAACCATCACCAGCATTCATAACCTGGCGTTTCAGGGCCTTTTTGACTTGAACGACTTGGGCTACTTTGGCCTGCCTGGTGATTTGCGCTACGGACCCGACAGTCTGGAATTCGATGGCGTCGGAAGTATGCTCAAGGGCGCGATTCTTGCCTCCGATGCCTTGACAACTGTTAGTGAGCGGTACGCCCAAGAAATTCAGACGCCAGAGTATGGCTTCCGTATGGACGGTTTGCTGCGCATGCGGCGGTACGATTTGGTGGGTATTCTCAATGGCGTGGATTACGATGAATGGAATCCGGCTACTGATCCACACATAGCTGCCAACTACACGCCAGAAGACCTTAGTGGAAAACGCCTGTGCAAAGCTGACCTGCTCAAACGTTTCGGAATGCCGGTTGAGTTGGACCGCCCGGCTATTGTCCTTGTATCCCGGCTCAGCGACCAAAAAGGGCTTGACTTGGTGCGGGAGGTTGCCTGGCGTATTCTGCACGCTGGGGCTTATTTTCTGCTCTTAGGTTCAGGCGATCCCCGCTACGAAGTGTTCTTTCAACACTTGCGTGACACAGCTCCACGGCGCGTGGCGGTCTATTTCGGATTCAATGAACCCTTAGCGCACCAGATGGAAGCCGGCGGGGATATGTTCCTGATGCCGTCGGCCTACGAACCATGCGGACTGAATCAGATTTACAGCCTCAAGTACGGAACTGTACCGATTGTGCGGGCCACCGGCGGATTGGATGACACCATTCAGGACTTTGACCGTGTAACCGGCACTGGCAACGGGCTGAAGTTTCGCGCCTACAATGCCAATCGCCTGATGGAAAAAATCTACGAAGGTTTGTTGCTTTACCGTCAACCGCACGTATGGCGCCTTCTTCAGCAAAACGGCATGTGGGCGGATTTTTCCTGGGCGCAGGCAGCGCGAAAGTATCGTGCTGTTTACGAACGTGTCTGCGCGCTGTAAAGCCTAGACGCCTGGTTTCCGAGACAGCCAAGGGACTTGGGGATTGCTGTGGCGTGTCGCTATCCCATTGTCATTATTGGGGGATTTCTGGTGGACTGGACGGCGTATCAACCGCTAGCCAGGACACTGGAGACGGCTTGCCGCGTCCCGGTTGCCATCGTACCCTTGACCCAGGCCAGTTGGTTGTACGCTTCGGTAACAGGCAGTTACCGCTCCCTTCTGGAACTAACGCACGCTACAGTTGAAAGGACCTGCCGGGAGCAGGCAGCCAAGCGGCTTAACTTCGTCACCCACAGCGCTGGCGGGGTTGTTGCACGCCTTTATCTGGGTGATGAAAACTACGACGGTGTTGCCTATGGTGGCTATCGCCGAGTGGCAACACTCGTTACTTTAGGTTGCCCCCACACCAGCTTGCTTCCATGGACGCGCCGCACCATGGATTTTGTCAACAGCCGCTATCCAGGGGCCTTTTACCCTGCTGTGCAATACGTTGCCGTCATCGGTCGTGCAATTCGCGGAGCCTTCCCCGGTACCTTGGCTGAAATGGCAGCTTACCAGAGTTACTGGCTGGTGTGCGGCGACGGAACCGCATGGGGAGATGGCGTCGTACCGGTGGAAAGCGGACAGTTAGCTGGAGCGACAAACTACGTCTGCGAAGGCATTCAGCACGTACCGAACCGGCCGGACACCGCTTGGTACGATGCCGTGCTGTCGCAGTGGGGCCAACATCTAGGGTAAGCCGATCTGTTTGGGAGCGTCACGTATGCCCACCGAGTGGCAACTTTTCATTGCTGGAAAGTTTTGTCCGGGAAGCAACCGGGAGCGCTTTCCCGATTACCATCCGGCAACCGGCAGGATAACGGCCGAAGTGGCACTGGCCACGCCAGATGATTGTGACGCGGCTGTTATGGCAGCCAAACAGGCCTTTCCCGCCTGGCGACGCCTTCCGGTTGCCGAGCGGGCGCGGTTGCTGCGGCGCGTCGCCGAAGGCATTGAAGCCCGCAGTGCAGAGTTTTTGCAAGCCGAGGTAGCCGATACGGGTAAGCCTTATGCGCTAGCACGCACCCTCGACATCCCCCGTGGAGCAGCCAACTTCCGTATCTTTGCCGATTTAGCCACGGGGCTAGCTACAGAATGTTTTGAAACCGCGACAGACGATGGTGCAGGGGCAATCAACTACGGTTTGCGGCGACCGCTAGGGGTTGTCGGGATCATTTGCCCGTGGAACCTCCCCTTCCTGCTCATGACGTGGAAAGTGGCTCCGGCACTGGTGATGGGCAACACAGTGGTCGTCAAGCCGTCGGAAGAAACACCAGCGACAGCGACGTTGCTAGGCGAAGTCATGACGGCGGCTGGGGTGCCGCCGGGCGTCTATAACGTTGTCCATGGCTTTGGTCCGGGCAGCGTCGGAGAATGGCTGGTCGCACATCCAGACGTGGCGGCGATTACCTTCACCGGCGAAACCCGCACCGGGCAGGCCATTATGCGGACGGCAGCTAGCCGGACAAAGCGCCTTTCATTTGAGTTAGGCGGAAAAAATGCCGCCATTGTCTTTGCCGACGCCGATTTTGACCGCGCCGTGGCCGGTGTGGCACGGTCGAGCTTCTTCAATGGCGGACAGGTTTGCCTCTGTTCAGAGCGGGTATACGTAGAACGTCCGGTGTTTGAGCGCTTCGTTGAGGCTTTGGCACAGGCAGCGCGGCAACTACGTCCCGGACCGCCCGAAGACGAAACCACAACCCTGGGTCCATTGATTTCGGCTGCACACCGGGAAAAGGTGCTTGGCTATTACGCTATGGCGCGGGCAGCCGGCGCTGAAATTCACGCCGGAGGTGGCTGTCCGGTGCTTCCGGCGCCATACGATCAGGGCTACTTTGTCGAGCCAACAGTCTGGACTGGGCTTCCCGAAAATGCCCCCTGTGTCGTCGAAGAAATTTTCGGGCCTGTTTGCCATGTTGCACCTTTTGACACCGAAGACGAGGCCATAGCCTTAGCGAATGCCAGTGACTACGGTCTGTGCGCTGCACTTTGGACACGTGATGTAGCCCGCGCCCACCGAGTAGCGCATGCACTAGAAGTGGGCATGGTGTGGATCAATAGCTGGTTTTTACGTGACCTACGGACGCCTTTCGGCGGTGTGAAACTAAGTGGCATCGGACGTGAAGGGGGACGCTACTCGCTAGAATTTTACTCCGAGGTGAAGAATGTCTGCGTCAAGCTCTAGGCGGCTGGTGTCGCTTGCGTGCAGTTCAGAAAGGAGGTCATGGGCGTATGTCACGTGCTATGGCTTGTTCGGTAGAACCTAAGACTGACGTGCAACGGGAGGCTTTTGCTCGTGTGCATCAACGTCGCCGCAACGAGTGGAAACGCTTTTGGAAAGCCGGAATGAAAGCCTTTGAAGCGGGTGACTACGAGAAAGCCCAGCTTTTGTTTTCCGACGCAGTGCGCGAAGCCCGCCGCTTCGGCGAAACTGACCCACGCTTTGCTGCCTGCCTCAACAACCTGGCTATGACGTTCGATATGTTAGGAGAAACGGCACAAGCGGAAGCCGTGTACCGGCGGGCTATTGAAGCGGATGCCAAGGGGCTTGAAATTCAGTACGGCGGCTTCGTTACCAGTCTGACCAACCTAGCCCAGATGCTGGCTGACGAAGACCGCATTGCAGAAGCCGTCCAACTCTATGACCGTGCCATTGCTTTCCTGGAAGCGCTCCACGGCCACGACACGCTGCATATTGCGCCTCTACTTAGCGAAATGGCACGGATGTGCGACCAAGACGGCGACTATGCCCAGGCCGAAGCGGCACTGCGGCGGGCGCTGGCTATTCGAGAACATGCGCACGGACCCGATGATTTATCGGTGGCCGTCACCCTCAACAATCTGGCCGTATCATGTGATTTGCGCGGCAAGTACGATGAGGCCCAAGCCCTGCTAGAGCGGGCGCTCGACATCTTCGAGCGCCGTCTGGGGGAAAACCATCCGAAGGTCGCCGAAACCCTCAAGAACCTCGGTGTGCTCCACGACCGGCAGGGGCGACGCCTGCAAGCCGAAGCATGCTTTGCGCGGGCGCGTTCTATTCTCGAACGTGACAGCCAGAGTTAGTTTATTGGACGTGTTCCGGTCGGCGCGTTGTCCACATCCACGATTGGGTAGGGGAACGGTGAAACTCGTCCCGACACCGGGCTGGCTTCTCCTCCCGCACATTCTCCGCCATGAGCTGCTTGTCCGCTCGCCATTGCGTCGCACATGGCTGTACGGATGGGTTTGACATCATACAGGCTTCGCCCAGGAGAATCCTCCCCCGACAGCCTAGGGGCGTGGTTGAAGTAGGTCACTTCGCCGTCGAGATAGTACAGATGAGGATATCCGGCACATTTTCCACCGGTAAGCAAAGCAGGCTTCACTTTTGGTAAACTGGCGCGTGTGTCATGGAATCGGTCAGGTTGGTAGCGACAGCCACTACGCGGAGGCGTCTGCCAATCTTAGCTAAGCTAGCAGCGACAGTGACATCGCGCATCTGTCTGGTTCGCGTCTGAATGAAGGCAAGGCGCTCGTTGGCGGCAAAGGCCCAAGAGCAGCTTCTGCGCAAGGTAGGGCATAGCCCACTCTGTATGATCTCGCACAGTAAGACTTCTTCGGGGCTGCCCAGAATCCGCCCGTGTCATTCTTGGATCAGGCTTTTGCAAGGTTCTGGGCTGCCTTACGGAGAAGTTTTCTCCCGTCAAGTCTAACAATGCGACAACAAAGAAGGACAAACAGCCGGACCGTTGGCCTAATCGTCTGGTTACTTTTGGTTGCGTTACCCATCTTATGGCCGGGAAGAGCGTGTCTGAGTGATACTAGCCTGTTTCCATACCGAGGCAGGGTGTTCTCACAGTACCCATGCAACCAACTGGAAGTAGGTCGGCAACCAGTTTCGGCGCTGCTACCTGCCGGCTATGTGTCAGCTCAGTCTCCAGAGCAGGGCACTCCAGCCGATGTAAGTGACCTGCCGCCGTGGGTGGTGGTTTATCCGAATGCTACTTTCGCTGCCCGTAGCAGTACCAGTGAGCTGCCGGAAAGCGGTTACATGACACTGGTAACAAATGACGCCGCCAGCACGATATTTGATTTTTACAAGCAGGCTTATGAGGAGAAAATCAATGACTCCCAGTTCACCGTCGAATTTCTGGCGTTGGCTCCACACTATGGAGAGCTGTGGTTGGCTGGAGCCGACAATGAAACCGTGCGGGTGGCTGTCGTCTCGGCTGCCGCTTTAGCTTCCCAGAATTCGGCTTTGCAAGCATCGGCAAAAAAAACCTTTATCCATGTTTCATACGCACGAAGTGCCAACCTCGAATCGGCCCATCGCCATCCGATGAGTGAGATTGGTGAATTGGCCGATCTTGACTTTCAACCTACGCACTTTGAATGTGAGCTCGAAGGGGATGAAAGGTTTCTTTTCACTAGGGAATACCTCAAAGCGATTCACTTTGTTCACCGTCAGCATCTGACGTCGCGGTTTCTTGAGTTCGGCCCGCTGGTTGAAGCCGGGCCTGTCCGTATGCCGGCTTCAGAAGACACGCTAGCTCAGCTTACGAAGACACCACCCTGGGTCGTCATCTATCCTGGTGCCAGGCTTCTGGCCAGAGTTGCCAACGTAAAGAAAGCCTCAGGCCTGCTTATGCTGCTCACCGACCACAGTCAAGAACAGGTGTATGCGTTCTACAACCGGCGGCTCAAAGAGCTATATTTGAGCTTTGGTTTGGAACAGAGCAGTTGGTCAAAGGATGTTGAGTTCTCTACAGCCGAGTGGACAAATGGCAGTGACAAGGTGCTCAGTGTGATTACGTTGCAGGACAAATCTCCTCAGACAGTGATTCTGCTGCGGTACAAAGGGGAAGCTGCTAGAGCTGTCAAGCCGCACCGTCGCCATCCACCAACGCGCCGTTTCTGAGCCGAAGCGGGGTTGCTTGCCTGGCAAGTGTCGGAATGCCTACCAAGGGCAAGGCAAAAGCCCTGCTTACTGTGATCCCCCGAGAAAAAAGTACAGAATGCGGCCGGGTTGTCAGGAGATGCTGAACGACTCCCTTACAAGCCGGTGCGACGCTGTGAAGTGAACCATGTAAACCACAGCTTTTCTGCTATTCGCCACAAGTTAGGTAAATCCTGTCGACTCTGCCAGAAAAATGGCACCTACTAGCTCTGCGGCAAACAATGCTAACCATCTTCCAAAGTATCACCGTCAAGACGGCTCGGTTCTGGTAAGCACGTGGAATATCTTTTGCCCGTCCTGGCGAAAGAGGGCCGGTAAGTGCGGGCTTTCAAGTGGCCCTGCCTTGGACCCAGGGCAGCCGATGATATACGGGCGCTGCCTTTCGGCGCTGATGACGAATCCGGTCGATCCACACCTTGTTCTTAGCGCTATGAATGATTTCTGGGGACCAGGCAGTATCATTGGTTACTTGTCATCGAATTGCTTGATGACTAGGTATTCAACCGGAACATCCCCAAAACCGGCCGACACAACCAGGCCATCGGCCACATGACAAAGGCAGGATGACCCTTTGGGAAGCCTTGCGTGAAAAAAATGCGTCCACACGCAAGCCGCGCCCTCACCGAGCCTGAGCGGCAGGAGACAGCATTATGTTAGGTTTTGGGTGTCTGCACTGCACTAGTTGCTGGTCCTTAGCATCAGACACAGCTTGGGCAGTCAAACTTTTGCTTTGCACGTAGATGTGGTTCGCTATGTCAAGCATCTCGTAGGTTTTGCCTAGCAAGAAGCAACCATGAAAAAGCTTTTCATCACTGGTGCAAGTGGCTTTGTAGGACGGTCTCTGTTGCCAGCCCTTCAGTTGGAAGGCTATCAGATTGCAGCTTTGTCACGGAAAGTACGGGATTCGTTCAGTGGTGTCCGCTGGGTTCTTGGCAATGCCGTGACGCCAGACGACTGGCAAAAAGAAGTAGATGGTGCTTTTGGCCTTATCAATCTGGCCGGAGAACCAATCATTGGAAAACGGTGGACCGTCGAACAGAAAAAGGTGCTCCACGATAGCCGCGTTGTCACGACCCAAAACCTCGTCACAGCCATTGCCCAGGCTAAGAACAAGCCTTCTGTCCTGGTATCAGCTTCGGCCATTGGAATATATCCCAAAAACGAAGAGGCCGAGCTTGATGAGACCAGTCCGTTTGCAGACAACTTCCTAGGCAAGCTCTGCCAGGAGTGGGAGGATGCCGCAAAGGTCGCTGAGATTCACGGCATTCGCACCGTGCTGTTGCGGATTGGGGTTGTTCTGGGTCGGGACGGTGGAGCGTTAGAGCGAATGCTGCCGGTGTTCAAATGGGGCCTAGGTGGGCCACTGGGCAGTGGAAATCAGTGGTTTTCCTGGATTCACGTTGCCGATGTCGTTGGCCTGATCATGTGGGCACTGTCGTCAACGCATGTCCGGGGACCTGTCAACGCCGTTGCGCCGAATCCGGTGCGGATGAGAGACTTTGCTACAACCCTTGGAAAAGTGCTCAACCGTCCGGCTTTTCTTCCGGCACCGTCCTTTGCTCTCAACCTGGTTCTTGGTGAGTCGGCGCAGGTACTGCTCGACGGACAGCGTGTATTGCCTAAGGTAGCGTTGCAAGGTGGTTACCAGTTTCGTTTTCCGGAGCTGGAAGCCGCGCTCCGTGACTTGACTGCCTGATGGATGTCCCGCAGGAAAGCCTACAGCCCTCCTTGGCTCGTTGCTTCGGAAGTGTAGGCTAGGGTGCTTTCCGGCGAATGATGACAACGGTCATATCGTCTGCTTGTTCAGCTTCACCCATGTGCCGCCGTACGTCTGAGATGATGGCGGCGCACAGGGCTTGTGCACTCTGGAGTTCAAGATTACGGCTTAGGCGGTCATTGATAAAGTTCTGCAGAGCCTCATAACCGTAGGGTTCTCCGCGCTCATTGAGGGCTTCGACAATGCCGTCGCTGGCAAGGATGATCACCTCCCCCTGGCAAAGCTGCTGACCTGCGTATTCGTTGTAAGTAGCGCGGCGTAGGCTACCAAGAGGAAGGCCGGCAAGATCGAGAAATTCAACCTGTGGTTCGTCAGAAAGGGCAGTGTGCCACCAAGCCACCACTGGAAATCCAGCATTAGCCACAGAAAAGCTTCCGGTGGCTAAGTCGATTCGCACATACACCGCTGCCACAAACATGCGAACGCGCTTCATATCTGAATAAAGCAGCTCATTGAGCCGGGTGAGCATTGCCGCGCAGCCTAGCTCGTTTTCTTCGGCCTCGCTCCGAAAAGCTGTAATCGCCACAGTAGTAAACAAGGCGCCGGAAACGCTTTTGCCCGAGACATCACCGGCAAAAAGGACCAGATCGCCATTTGATGTGAAAAAATCGTAGAAATCACCGCCAACTTCACGTGCTGGTATGCTTATGGCAGCAATGTCCCAGCTTTCAAGCTGAGGGATTTCAGTCGGAAGGAATGACCTTTGAATCTGAGTCGCTAGGGTGAGCTGCCGGATGTGGCGTTGCTCTTCAAGGAATTGACTAAGTGGCTCGGGCTTTATGTCCCGTTCACTTTCAGGTGGTCGCCAGGCCAAGGCCGTGGCTGTAAAAGGAAGCCCTACCAGCAAAGTAGGTAACCAAGGGGAAATACCGAGAATTGGCAAAGCAGCGGCTATAATAGCCATGCTCGTTGCTTGATACACCCATACCACGCAGAGTGTGGCCCATAGACCAAACCGATCAAAGGTCACCGCTAGGATGAGTGCCAGCACTGCTCGGTACAGAAAAAGCCACGGCAACTCAAAGGCCGACGGCTGGACAAGTGCTATTGGGTCTTGCCACCCCACGCCACCCAAAAGGCTAACAGCCAACAGCGCCAGCCAGCGTGGCCAGCGGAACCAGTCCACAAGAGCTGCCCAGGCAAAAGCCACTAAAACCAGCCCAAGATCAAAGGTATTGCTCACCAGCGTCCCTACCATCAGCAGGCTTGGCGACCAGGCATCGAGCAGCCGCCGAAGATTGTCGTTGACGTTTCCGGCAACCGGAAACAGGTCGGCCAGCAACCACTGCACGAAACCCGTCAGGCCCAACAAAAACCAGCCTACCCCACCGCCGATGAGTCCACGCTGGAGAATTGTCGCGTATGGCACGCGGCGTAAGAGCATAATGGCGCGGAAGACTTCTGTGCGCGGACGTTGAGTGTCGTACTCAATGTGCAGCAGTGCAGCACACACTACCCAGACCACGGCCATGCCCAACAGAAATGTCGCCAGGCTGGAGATGACATAACTGCCTATTGCCCCGAGGACAAACTGCACGCTTTGCATCCTGGTCAGCCGGGCTGGGGCGCTATCGGCAATCGGGTTTCCAAACAGGGCTCCCCCAATGGAATACGGTAGCGACGGAGCAATGGTAAAAAGCCAGCCAACCCCCACGACAGCCGCTGCCACGGTCGGGACCCGCCAGAGAATGACGTGCCGGCGGGAGGTTTTCAGCAGATAGATGACGGCGATGATGAGCAGTAATGCTTGAAACAGCAGCCCCAAAAGGAGAAAGATGAATTCTGAGTCAAAGGGGCGAACCCAACTGCTCGTGGTGGGCTGGAGACGGTGCTGAAAATACCATACGGTTTCACCGCGCAGCCGGACGAGAACCACGCGCGTCAGTTCGGGCAGCTCCGGGAGTGGCTGCTGCCACCGCACTTCGGTCTCCGGTTGCCCAGGAACCCGTTCAACCTGGGGCGGACCAAGCCAGGACAATCCAAGGCCGGTGTTGCTGTCAAGAAAAGCACGCGCTCGTAAGAGGGCGACATCCGCTGCCGGCGGTTCAGCGGTGGAAACCGGCACGTCGCCGTTGAGATAGCCGACAATTTCCCCATCAGGAGAAAAGCTTACATAAGCTGCCAAGCTGCCATTGGGGCGTAGCCACACCACGTGGTCAATGATCACCGGAAGGTGATGTTGGGTGATAAAGCGCTGGAGATGGGCTTTTGGCTGGTGTTGGCGAAGCGTGGTAAGGGCAGTTTGATCGACCTGCAGGGTGCGGAGCATGATCCTCGGCGGAGGAACGTGCCCTGTCTGACGGTGGAAGAAATCATAGGCCAACCGAGTGTTAGCCTCGCGGTCCAACCTTTCAAGGAGAACCAGCTTGGGCATACACTCGCTAATGAGGAAAAGCCCTAGGAAGAGCCCAAGCAGCGCCGTAGTAGCAATTGCCGTGATGGGAGGGAAGGGCAGCGGGCGGATTGGAGCAGACATGAAAAATCTACAGCTTCTCGCGGCTAAAGGAACTCAGTTTTGCCGTCTCCCGCTGCCAACCAGATTGCCACCCAGCCCGTGAGCATTACGGTCAATCAAAAGTCAGGCCGGCTTTTGCTTGGTGGCCTTGCTCTTGACAGCCTTCGCCGCTTTGGATGGTGAAGAGGACGCAGCAGGTGCTAGATCGGGAGAGGCTATGGCTGAGTCCGGGGCCGTAACGGTTGCGGACGACTTGCGTTTCCGCTTGGGTTGAACGGCCGTAACTTCTTCCTCTTTCGTTAAGCTGACCGTAGCAGAGGACGTAACCGGCGTGGCTTTGAGAGGTTCGGCTGTAGTTGAGCCCGCCTTTTTGCGGCGACTGCTCGCCTTTTTTGCGACCTGCTGGGATTTGGGCTCAGCGTCAGGAGGCGGCAGAACGACCGTTGGCACCGCTTCTTCCGCCATGGCTTCCTCGCTGATTGCCGCATTCATTTTCTGGCGGCGCGTGATTTCTTCCTCAACCAGCTTGTCAAGTATTTCGTTTTCTGCGCGAAACCAGTCCTCGGCCATATGATGCGGGCTGCTGTAACCGCGCTCGAGAGAAAGCTGATGTGCCCGCCGCCGGATAGCCTCCACAACCGCCTGATCCTGAAGCAGGGACTGACGAACCTGTTTGATATCTATCATTTCTGTGTTTGGTTCCTCCGTAAGTCTCCGGTTGGGTAATCCATGCCTTTTGTCGGGTAAGCTGAACCAGCACGCTTGCCTAGGGAGCGCAAAGCGTGCTTGTCGTCCAACCTGGCACTCACAGACCGGAGATTTCTTTGGACGACCTTCGGTAAGACAAACTACCATGTGGCACTTGCTTTGAAAACCCTCGACGGACTTCACCGAGGCAGCAAGGAAGTTCCTGAAAAAAAGAGCCGGTTAGCGTACCTTGGTACGTCGCGAGGTAGAAGCTATGTCTAATCGCGTACCATCCATTCTCATCGTCGATGATGAGTTGAGCATGCGCGAGCTGCTCGACCATGTGTTCCGGCGGGAAGGATACCGTACCTTTATTGCCGAAAATGGCGCTCAGGCCCTGGAGGCACTGCGGGGGAAGGTGTTTGATGTTGTGCTTTCTGATGTCAAGATGCCACGTCTTTCCGGCACCGAACTCCTGCATGAATGCCGCCAAATCTCACCGGACACGGTAGTTATCCTGATGACGGCCCACGGCACGGTGGAGCAGGCGCGAGAAGCCTTCAAGCTTGGCGCAGACGACTTCATTCAAAAGCCCTTTGACATTGACGAGCTCAAGCTCATTGTCAAAAACGCTTTGGAGAAAAGCCTTCTGCGGCGGGAAGTGGCCCTGCTCAAGCGCGAGTTGGGCGACCGCACGCGGCTGGAGAACATCATCGGGCGCAGCCGGTCAATGCAGGAAGTCCTGCGGCTTATTCAGACGGTTGCCGGTACAAACAGTACGGTGCTGATTACGGGCGAATCCGGTACGGGGAAGGAACTTGTTGCCCGTGGTATTCACGCATGCAGCCCACGCCGCGATCGACCTTTTGTTTCCATCAATTGCGGCGCCTTCACAGAAACCCTGCTTGAGTCAGAGCTCTTTGGCTACCTGAAGGGCGCCTTTACCGGCGCCATTATGAACAAAAAAGGGCTTTTTGAGGCTGCGGACGGAGGCACCTTGTTCCTCGATGAGATTGGGGAAATGAGCCTAGGCATGCAGGTCAAGCTGTTGCGCGTGCTGCAGGAGCGCACCATCCGACGAGTGGGTGGGACGGAAGAAATTCCGGTAGATGTACGAGTTGTTGCTGCCACCAACCGTGATCTTTCCCAGATGGTTGAAGAGGGAACCTTTCGCAAAGACTTGTATTTTCGGGTCAATGTCATCCCCATCAACGTCCCACCGCTGCGTGAACGGCGGGAGGACATCCGCGAGCTAGCACTGCACTTCCTGAAAAAGTACGGCCAAAACCGCACGCCCCCGGTGACGAGTATTGCGGAAGCCACGCTCAAGTACCTTGAAAACTACTCCTTTCCGGGAAATGTGCGGGAACTGGAAAACATCATCGAGCGTGCCGTAGCACTTGAGCCCACCCATGAGATCCAGCCGGAGCGCCTCCCGGAAAGCGTGCTGCGCTATGACCCTGGGCGGACTGCCTCGCTCTTTGAGCTGCCTGAACAGGGCATTCATCTGGAAAACTTTCTGATGGAGATTGAGAAATCCTACATTTTGCAGTCCCTGCGGCGGACACGGGGCAATCAGACCAAGGCCGCCGAGTTGCTGCACATGTCAGTGCGTAGCTTGCGCCACCTGCTCGACAAGCACAAGATTCGCCACACGGCGAGTATGTTCCGGGAAAGTGGGGCCTTTCGTACTGGCGATACTTCAGAAGCATCGTAAGGTCTCCCCGTGCCCTGACGGGCATGGTCCCCCCAGCCACTGCTTCATTTGCGGAGTTCTGTGCTCGCCTTGCCATGAAAAAAGCCATCATCGCAGGCGGTGGTCTTGCCGGACTGGCCGCCGCTTACGACCTGGCGCAGGCCGGCTGTCAGGTAGAACTCTTTGAGGCACGATCGATACTGGGCGGCAAGGTATCTTCCTGGAAGGATGCCGACGGGGATTGGATAGAATCCGGGCTACATGTCTTTTTCGGTTGCTACGAAGAGTTGTTCGACCTGATGCGTGCGGTCGGCGCCGATGCCTACCTCCGGTGGAAAGCGCCGGTATGTCACTTTACCTTACCGGAAGGCGTTACCTACGACATTGTTTCCTGGCGCGGTTTGCCCTTTCCATTCCATCTGCTACCGAATCTCCTTACAGCCAGCCAATTTTCACTCAGTGAAAAACTTGCCTACGGGCGCGCTCTGCTGCCGGTTTTATTTGGGGACAGCCGCTATGCTGACGCCCAAGACGAGCTCAGTTATGCTGAATGGCATCGGCAGCAAGGTCTGGGAGAGAACTTACTTGGGGGGATGCTTCTGCCGCAGACGCTGGCGCTGAAGTTTCTCCCACCGGAAGAGCTGTCGGCGCAGGTTGTCCTGAATGTGTTTCGGCTCTTTCTCCGCCGCGATAATGGCTTTCAGGTAGCTTTCCTTGAAGGATCGCCGGAAGAATGTCTCATTCAGCCGCTTGTTCAAGCAATTACGCGCGCTGGCGGACGCATCCATACCGGCTGCAAGGTAACGCGAATTGAGCTTGACTCTGCAGGCCACGTGCGTGGTTTCGTCGTCGGAGAGACCCTCCACAGGGGTGATGTCTACCTTTGCGCTCTGCCGGTTCACCAGATGAACCGGCTTATTCCGGCAGTCTGGCGGGAGCAGTATCCTTACTTTGCGCATTTGCAGCATTTTGTTGGCGTGCCAGTCATCAACGTCCAGCTTTGGCTCGATGGACGCCTGACCGAACGGGACAACCTGCTCTTTGGCGGCGCGGGGCTAACACCGGTCTATGCCGACATGCGCTTGACGACGCCTCGGTACGCTCCGGCCAGTGGAAATACTCTGCTTGAAGCGGTCGTTGCACCGGCACGCGCGTTGATGTCGCTCAGCGACGGCGAGATTGTGGCGGCAGTGTGGGAGCGAATGCAGTCGTATTACCCAAAGGTGGCTCCGCGACTCAGCATTGTGAAGTCGTCTGTGGTGCGGATTCCCCAGTCGGTTTATCACCCCAAGCCAGGGTTGGAACGTTACCGTCCGACTCAGGCTTCGCCGGTGCCCAACTTCTTCCTGGCCGGTGGTTTTACGCGCGGGCACCGTTTCTTCGATAGCATGGAAGGCGCTGTAGCCAGTGGCCGGCTGGCTGCTAAAGCTATGCTGGCCTACCTCCGATCTGCCCGATAAAGTTACTCAGATGCGCCCTTCGCCTTGGCATTTCCTTCTGGCGGGGTTGCGGGGACACGATGAGGCATGAGAATGGCACGTAGCTCTCGTTCAAGCTGTTCGCGTAGCGCCGGATTGGCTGCCAGTGCCTGCTTAGCGTTTTCACGTCCCTGCCCCAGGCGTTCGCCGCTTTTCAGAGAAAACCAGGTGCCGCTTTTTTCAATGAGTTTATGCGCCACCCCAAGGTCGAGCAGGTCGCCTTCGCGGCAAATGCCCTTGCCGTAGATGATGTCAAACTCAACTTCCTTGAAGGGCGGCGCCAGTTTGTTTTTGGCAATTTTGGCTTTGGTGCGACTGCCGATGACTTCTTCGCCGTCCTTGATGGAAGCCGTGCGGCGGATATCAATCCGTACTGAGGCGTAGAACTTGAGCGCACGGCCGCCGGTTGTGGTTTCTGGTGAGCCCCACGTCACGCCGATTTTTTCCCGAATCTGATTGATGAAAATCAAGCAGGTGTTGGTCCGATTGGCGACTGCCGTCAGCTTGCGCAGGGCTTGGGACATCAGGCGTGCTTGCAGCCCTGGTAAGGCATCGCCCATATCACCATCGAGTTCGGCTTTGGGGACAAGCGCGGCCACTGAATCCACGACCACAAGATCGAAGGCTGCCGAGCGGACAAGGGCTTCTGCAATTTCCAGCGCCTGCTCACCGTTATCTGGTTGCGAGACAAAGAGATTATCGATGTCCACACCGAGTTTGGCAGCATAGCCTGGGTCTAGGGCGTGCTCGGCATCAATAAAGGCCACATTGCCCCCGGTGCGCTGGGCTTCAGCCGCAACGTGCAGCGCCAGGGTTGTTTTGCCGCCGGATTCCGGTCCGTAGATTTCAACGATGCGCCCACGGGGGACACCGCCAATACCAATCGCTGCATCGAGGCTGAGGCACGTTGTGGAAATAGCCGGGACTTCAAGGGCCTGCCGCTCGCCAAGGCGCATGACAACCCCTTTGCCAAACTGCTTTTCAAGGCTGGCAATCGCAGCATCAATGGCTTTGTTGCGTTCCTGTCGTGTGTCCGTCATAGGTGGCTCTTGCTGGGGAGTGAGGTGCTGGGCAGGAGATCAGAAATCGGTTTTGAACCTTACCTTTTCGGCACTAGATTGAAAAGAGTAGGTAGGAAGCATGCTGTCTGCCCAGGCGTTGTCGAGAACGATCTCCCTAGCCTAGGGCGGTAGCAGGCTTGGATTCTTGTCGTTCGAGCCGACAGCAGAGTTTTCGAGCCGGCAGCAGAGTTTAGGAGGTTCTATATGGCAGCGCCCACGAATCCCTTTGTGTCTATGGCATCACGTCCCACCGAGCAAACCCGTGGGTTGTGCCCCGCGTTGGCAATGTACTTATCATGCGTCAACTGCCCATTTGTAGCGGCCTGCCCATACAAAACTCGGCTGGGCGATTTTGGGATGGAGGCAGCAGCCCAGGAAAATGAGGCCCGCGATCGGGCGCGCCGACTCATTGCAGTTCTCACGGATGAGGGAGCTGCAGATGCCCAGCGTCAGCAAGCGGCTGATGAAGTGGCCGCTTGGCTGGAGACCGACGCTGGGCTTTTGCCTCACATACGGGGCCAGCTAGCTATTGCGCTTGGCGATTACGGCGACGTGCGGGCTTTCGAGCCACTCGTGGCCACGTTAGGCGATCTGCGCTTGAGTGAACAACAGTCCGTCTTGCGCGAAGATGCTGCCCTGACCTTGGGCGACCTGAATGATGCACGGGCTTGTGAGCCCTTGATCCAATGGTTGACCGACTGGCGTCCGGGGGTTCGTTTTGCATGTGCTGTGGCGCTGGGCCGGCTGGGCTTGCCAGAAGCGATTCCGGCTTTGAAGTCCCTGCGGGAGGTGCGCATTGGCGATGATTTTGGGCAGCTCAACGAGCAGGTACAGGAAATGTGCCTGCATGCGCTGGCGCTGCTTGGTGAAGCCGATGTACGCGAGCCGTTGGAGCAGCTTCTGACGGCCGAACGGCGGGTGGCACTGTCACGCGCCGAAATCGTCTTTGCCTTGGGCGAGCTGGGTGATGCGGCGAGTGTGCCGGCGCTCGAAGCCCTTTACGCGAGTAACATCGGCGAGGGGTTACGCCACTACACGGCCATTGCCCTTGGCCGGCTTGGCCGGGATATGCGCGAGGTGTTGCGGCCGCTGCTGGCGGCAGATGATGAGGACCTGGCGTTTCATGCGGCGCGGGCTTTGGCGGCGTTGGGTGATGAGGTTGCTGTCGAGCCGCTGGTGCTGCGGGGGCTGACCTGCCGCCGTGGTTACATCCGCCGGCTGGCGGTTCTGGCGCTTCGCCCGTTTCTGGGGCAACCGGCGGTACAGGCGGCGCTGGAAGCCTATGCCGAGCAGGAGCCGGTACAGAGCCTGCGCCAACGGGTGATGCAGATCACAGAACCAACGTGCACCGAGGTACCACAGGTTTCAGGCTAACCTACCCCCGGAAGCAAGGCCTGGTGCGTTGCCGGGCTGCGGTCGTAAGCCGTTACTTCCACCGGGCTACAACGTCAAACTCAACGAGTGCCTTGTTGGAGTTTCGCTTGCGAAGGGGCCGGCATTCGATGTGTGAGAAGCCAAGCGCAGAGAGCATTTCCGCATACAACTGCTCGGTGGGAACCAGCGTTCCATAGAATGTCGAGTTGCCAACGATGTAATGTACCTCTGCGCCAGCAGCCAGGAGTTTCGGCAGTTCACAGAAATGCGTCCACATGTCATCGAAGTATTTGGCGACGTATTTTGCCAGCAACCTGCCATGCTTGTTCTCGGCGCATGCAATGGCTTGCAGCACATTCGTCAGACGTGTACTTCTGAAGTGTCCCTCCGGGCGCTTCCAGTCTGTGAGCCGGCTCGTTGCAATTCCCCAGGTTCCACCGATGGCCTTCCAATCGAGTTCACCGGCATCCCTGCCGTTCTGGAGAAAGCCCAGCCAGTACATATATGGGCGCAGCTCACGAATGTAGGACATGCGGTTGACATAAGGCGGTGAGGTAATCACCAGGTCGAACGTTCCTGAAATCTTGTCCTTCAACGTCCGTGCATCTGCGAGGACAACGGAGGCTGTGCCGCTGGGGTTTTCCAGTACTCCTTCAAGCACAAACTGAACACTCGCTGCAAATACCGAACCTCTGTCCACGGGAAAGGGAAGAGCGAATCCATCATCATTTCCAAATGACAGGGACTGGTGATTGAATGCCGCCTGCGACAGCTCAATGAGCGTACGACAAAAGGCCACCAGCAGTAAATTGCGGGAAGGTGTATCCGGCTCGGTGGCCTTTTCGATAGCTGCGCGAAGCAATCGAAGAAAGGTAAGTGTTTCCAGGCTCCACCACCGTTCAACATTAAAAATAGGTGGCGTTGAAACTGGCTTGACAGCACGCCTGGCAACCAGGTCAAGCACTTCCTGACACGCAGATTGCACCGCTTCAATGGTTTCCGCTGGGTATCGGGCAATTTTGGTTTGTGTAAGCCAGACCAGGAATGGATTAATATCGGCTGTTGTGCTTTCGCGGCCGTAGCAGGCAGCGCAGAGCGCTGTTGTTCCTGTCCCACAAAATGGATCCAAAATCCTCTGTGCATTGGGATGGTTGGCAATCAGTTCCTCGACGATCTTCAAAGAATAAGCGGGGGTTAACCTGAGCCAGCCATATCTGCCCACTCTGGCATTGAACTTGTGGGTGTATTCAGCCCGGCGCCGAAGCTGTTCTCGTAACGGAAGGGAAACCATACCTGACCCTATGGTGTCAGCAGCGCCTTGAGAACGGCTTCCACTTCGCCGCGCAGACGTTGACTGTTACGCCGGAAGAATCCTTCCAGGTCATAGCCAACCACATCCCGCATGAAATCATAGGTGGATACCAAGGGATCATTTTTGCCGACAATGCCGGTGAGAACCAACCATTTTTCATTTCTGTACCGGTCCAAGATGTCGGCATCAATTTGTGTTGAGAGTATTATTGCACAAGGAAAATGAGCTTTTGTATATGCTATTGCCGCACTCGCAATGTCGGCATTCTGACGCTTTGCGTCCTTACTCTTGTAACCCTGTCGAATCTCAAAGACCGCGCCAATCAGTGCATTGGATATTTTGGTATCAACACCGATCTTCTCTGCGGCCTTCTGCATCCACGTATGAAAAATCTGCTTTCGGTGGTCGTCAGAAATTCCTTCCAGAGGCACCCGGCCGTCCAGGTAAAGGGTACGCTCCTTGCCCGTGGGTAGCTGTGTCTTGTAAGACCAGGTCACGTCGTTATGCGTGAGTCCCAGTGAGTCACACAGGATTGTCCTGAAAAGTTTTTCGCATCCGCTTCCTATCTGGCGATAGACGCTTGTCATCCCGCCTGCGGCTTTGTGGGCGGTGTACATCATTGGGTTATCCAACCCAAACCAGTTGTAGAACGGATCGGCCTGATACAGCTTTTGGAACTGTTCCAAGGTCAAACCTTTACCCCGCTTGCCTTGACCAAATCTTGGCTTATATCTGGTGCAAACCCGAATTGGCTCAAGCACGATGTCAAGGTAACGCTTGTCTTGAGTATCCAAGCCAAAATTCATGATCTAGTGGCGTCCAGGTGTGTATCCGTGGAATACACGGCTGCCAAGGCTAACCCCGAATTGGTGGGTGGTCCCAGTTGGCCAGGACGCCATTCCACGGTGGAATGACAATCGAAGCCTTGCCTTCACAGACCGTCTTGCACGCCAGGCGGATGACCGGGTGCTCCGTCCCATCGTACGGATAGCCAATTTTTTTCAGGCGCGTGACTTCAAAAGGCGTAATCGCACTGAGGTTTTCGGCGCCGCTCAGCACACCAATCCAGCATGTGCCACATGCTCCAGTCTGACATTCCGTGGGAATCGGCCCTGCGACACAGCGTGGGTCCTTCTTCTTGAAAGCTGCCGCATTGGGCATCTGTCCGGCTGCTGTTGTCAGGGGCTGCCCGTAGATAGCCTGAAACTTTGCTGCCGGGTCATGTTCATCAAAGCAAATGGTGTAAGTCTGGTTGATTTCGCTCCGCAGAAGCAGGTCCCGCAAGGTACGTGGTTCTGGACGCCGACGTTCTGCGATGATCTGCGCCGGCGTCAGCTGTGGCACGTTGATCGGAGGTGGGGGCGTCGAGAAGGCTTCCACGCCGACCTGTTGCAGCGTAGCGTAAGCTACGGCCGTAATCCCCAGCGCCAGCGTCGGATCAACCCCCGTACGCCGCGCCGCCTGGCGAATGTGGTTTTCCAGCGTTGTCCGGGGCGGAGTGCGGAGGTCAATCAGTACGGCTTTCTGGACCTTTGGCCAGAAACGGTGTCCGTAAAAAAACCGGTGTGAGGTGTGAATATGGTCAGCCAGGCGGTAGCGCCCGTTGAGCAGGCAGTCCTGCCGGGCGCGCGCTTCATCTTCGGCCAGCATGCGAAACAGCTTGACCGGATAAAAAGCAAACCACACCCGGAGCGCGTTCTGGTCAACGGGGTGCACATCGGGCAGAAGGCTGGCAACAATCGCCGCCCAGGCTTCGTCGTCGTGGCGGCGCAGAAACTCAATAAACTGACCGACAGTATCTGACATGGTGAATACCTGCACGTCTGAGGTTGTCCCTTGTGCGCGCATGGCGCGAAATCGGGCATCATAGTCGGGCGTTCATCAGACTGTCCACTGTGCGAGGTGTGGCCGGTGAAGGCGCTGCGTTTGGTCAACGGACAATTACAGCTTGCCGAAATCCCCCGGCCGGACATGCCCGAAGAAGCGGTCATCCGGGTGACTTATGCCGGTATCTGTGCGACGGATGCCGCTATCGTACGGGGCTACACCGGCTTTTCCGGCACACTTGGACACGAGTTTGTCGGCGTCGTCGCTGCGGCGCCCGATGCTGCCTGGATTGGGCGGCGAGTTGTCGGCGACATCAACATTGCCTGCGGTACGTGTGAAGCGTGTCAGTCCGGCAACAGACACCATTGCGAACAACGCACCGTCATCGGCATCCGCCGGCGCGACGGCGCTTTTGCCGAATACCTGGCGCTGCCGCTGCCCAACCTCTACGCCGTGCCCGATGCCGTCAGTGACCTAGATGCCGTCTTTGCCGAGCCGTTGGCGGCCGCCTGCCGCATCCTGGATCAGGTTTCCTGCCGGCCAGGGCAGTCCGTCGCCGTCTTGGGTGACGGCAAGCTTGGACAGCTCATTGCCCAGGTGCTGCAGGCGCACGGGCTGGCCGTGACACTCATCGGTCGTCACGCGCGCAAGCTGGCGGTTGCGGCCGGAGCCGGCATTGCAACCCGCCACGCGGATGAACTGCGGTCGGCAACCCGCCAGTTCGAGATCGTCGTGGAAGCCTCCGGGCGCGCCACCGGTTTGGCCGATGCCCTGCGGCTGGTACGCCCCCGTGGAACGGTCGTGCTTAAGTCCACATCCGCGACGCCCTGGATGCTCCCTCCGGCAGCAGTTGTCGTCCCGGAAGTGACGCTGGTTGGGTCGCGCTGTGGCGATATGCCAAAGGCTCTGGCGCTGCTTGCCGCGCGTAAGGTCAACCCACAGCCGCTCATCGAGGCGGTCTATGACCTGGACGACGGACTACGCGCTTTCGAGCACGCTACCACGCCAGGCGTTCTCAAGGTGCTGCTTCGGTGCAGCCTGCCGGAAGGCACGCCGTATTGACCGTTTCCCCAACCGCCACAAAGTGCAACCCTGACGGAAACCCTAGCCATTGTGCTGCCTTCCGTGTGAACGCTTCTGGTTTGTTGTTGAAACGTCGTCGGCAGGTGGTGTACATCAGAAAAAAGTACAGCCATTTTGTAAAGCGTTCTGAGACGCCGTAACTATCGGCCAGCCTGAAGCTTTTGCCGCGTCAAAGCTCATCAGGGCTTTGCAGGGGCCTGTGCGCTGCCGTTGTCCAGATGCGGGAGGTACCGCCCTTGGCTGCCAACTGGGAGAAGATTCTACTTACCTACCTACACGACCCACCTGACAAGGCACTCTCCATTCCCGGACACGTTGACCGCGCCCGCCGGTATGCTGTCATTGCGGTTGGCGAAGAGGGAAGCCGCAGCCTCAAAGAAGCTGCTGCAACCGCCGATCCACTGGCCTCGGCGGTTGAACGCTTTCCCATGCCAACGGCCAGAAGAGATGGCGAGCGGGCCGTTGCCCCGAAAAACGGCCAACTGCGTATCTTCCATCCGCTATCGGCCGCTCCAAAAGACCTCAACGTGCCGCCGCTGGATGACGCCTTGACGCAGGCCGAGGAACAGCAGCTTCGGGCTATCGTCGGCGGTTTGCCCGAAAACGAACACTTCATGCGCCTGCTGGCCATCTGGCGGTTGTGGCCGGATGCGCTGGCGACGAACGTTCACCCGTGCTTTGCGTTGCTCCCGGCAGACACGCGGACGCCAGACCATACCATCTGGCATCACGCCGACACGGCTGCGGCGTTTCGAGCGGCCCTTGACGCCGGCGGCGGAGAAGCCCTGCTCGCCTTTGCGCTGGGGCCTGTCCAGCGGTTTATCGAGGCGGCCCGAACCGTCCGCGATCTGTGGTCAGGTAGCATGATCTTGTCGTGGCTGGCGTTTCAGGCGATGAAGCCCATCCTTGAAGACCTCGGCCCGACGGCGCTCATCTACCCTTCCCTGCGCGGTGTTCCGCTGGTGGATTTGTGGCTGCGCGACGCGCAAGGACTACACAAGCAAGTGCCCCTGCCGCCAACTGAACTGCGGATGACACCCTCGCTGCCACACCGGTTTCTGGCCCTTGTGCCGTGGGGCAAGGACGGTACGGCTGCCCAAAAACTGGCCGAAAGCTGCCGCCAGGCTGCCAACAAGGCTGTCAAAGCCCTGGCTGGGGCCGTCCGGGCGAAGCTCCAGCAACCTTTGGACAATGCCTGCCAAGGGTGGGACAAGCGGTGGGACGCGCAAATCGAAAACTACTTCAACGTTGCGACCGCTGTGCTGCCGCTGGGTGGCTCTGCCCAAGACATTGACCAAACCCTTGCCCGCCTGCTCACCGGTACAGATTCCTTCGAGGAAGCCTTTCCCAACGCGGCCGCCGTCCGTCAGCTTGCCCGCGCCATTCCCAAAGGTGATCAACCGGGCTACGACCAGGAACACGCCGGGCGCTGGCAGCATCAGGTCGAACTGGCGCAGCGGTCGCTGGCTGCCCATCGCACCATTCGCCATGTCCCATCCAACCCACCGGTTCAGAACGGCGAGCGCTTTCCGCAAAAGTGTACGTTGCTGGGGACGTTCGAGCAGATGGGGCCGGACGAACTCAGCGCATCAAAGCAGTTCTGGAATACGCTTTCGGCGTCAGAGCAGGGCCTGAGTATCGAGGGCGTTCGCCTGCGGCCGGGTGAAGGCTTGTGTGCTATCGGGCTGGTCAAGCGATTCGCAGCGCCAGCCTTCCTGAAAAAGGAACTGGCGCTTGAAACTGACGACATGCGTTTCCCGGATACATGGACCGTCGCTGCTGCTGACTGGTTACGGCAGGCCGGAATTGACTGGCGGCGGGACTGGAGAAAGCCATGGAACGGCAACTGGCTGTACTGGTCCCGACCGGATGAGAACCCCGAAGATGCCGATTCCTGCCCGGCGGAACTTTGGAAAATCATCGCGTCGGCCAAAGAAAAACAAGGCAATCCGCCGGTGTACTACGCCATTCTCAAGCTTGACGGGGATGAGCTTGGCGGCTGGCTGCGGGGTGAAAAGTCGCCGCAGGTGCGGGAAGTGATGCACCCCGATCTGGTCGCCTACTACGAGAATTTGCACCAGTCAGCCGGGCTGGACGCCAAACGCCCGGTCGGCCCGGCCCTCCATGCGGCGATCAGTACGGCGCTGGCCAACTTTGCCCTGCACGTGGTTCCACACGTCGTTGCCAAGCACGGCGGAACGGTCATTTATTCCGGCGGCGATGACACCCTGGTGCTGCTGCCGATCAGCACCGCCCTAGACTGCGCCCGTGAACTGCAAGCCGCCTACACAACCGACTGGTACGAAAAGGACGGCCGCACCTACCTGCTCATGGGTTCGCGGGCCACGCTGTCGGGCGGGCTGGTGCTTGTTCACGCCAAGGACGATCTCCGGCTGGCATTGCAGGATGCCCGCCGCGCCGAAGAGCAGGCCAAGGATGCCGGCCGCGATGCCCTGGCCATAACCGTCCGCCGCCGGTCGGGCGAGCACACAACAGCCATCTGTCCGTGGGGCTTTGTTCCGGCGGTGACGAAGTGGAAACAGGCGTTTCTTGCCGGGGCTTCAGATCGGTGGGCCTATCACCTGTACGCCGGGCGGCATACACTGGCTGCCCTTCCCAAGGAAGCCATCCAGGCCGAGATACGGCGGCAGTTGGGGCGGGCGGAAAAGCCAACGCTACAGCTTCTCCCGCCTGATACGCTCGTTGCGGATTTTGAGGCATTCCAGAGTTCGACCGTGGCTGCGGGGAGCTATCAGCGTTTTGCTTTGGTCGGGGAGGCGCTCAGGCATTTTCTCACGCTCTGCCATACGGCGTCGTTTATGGCGCGGGGAGGAAAGGAGTGAAGGGAGCGATGGAGACCGTCGGCTTGTGCCTGGAAGCACTTGATGTGCTTTTTTTCCGCGACGGGCGGCCCTTCATGGACGGCACCGAGCAGATGCTCAGCGGTTTGCCGCTCCCGCAAACCCTGGCCGGAGCCATCTGCACGGCGCTCATGCAGGCTGCCGGCTGCGACTTCGGCCGGTTACGGCACGCGCTGGAAGAAGGAAAGCCTTTTGCCAAAGCCGTATGCGAAGCTTGCAGCGCGGAGGCGCACTGGATCGGTGCGTTGGCCGTACGTGGCCCCTGGCTGGCCCGGTGGGACAAAAACCCCGCCACGCCATGCGAAGTGCTCGTGCCGGCACCGGCAACGCTGCACCGGGCCAAAGGGAAAGCCGGCGGCCAACAGCTTTTTGCCCTGGCCCCTCTGCAGGAAGAACTCCCCGGCTGGCACCCTGTGCCGGAAGAGCAACGGCGTCCGCTGTGGCTCAAAGAAGCGGTCGTCACCGAGCCGGTCGAAGGCTATCTGACGCCCGCCGGGCTGACCCACTTTCTCGAAGGCAAACCGGTTTCTGCGACGGAAGTTGTCCCGGCAGGCGATTTGTTCGGGCTGGATTACCGCATTGGCATCGGCATTTCGCCCGAACGCCTGGTGAGTGAGGAATCGCAAATCTACGGGCGCGGTTTTCTGGCGCTAAAGGAAGGCGTGTTTCTCTATGCCGAGGTGTGCCTGCCGGACGACGCACCGGCGGGTGCGCTGGACAAGTTGACAACCTTGGCTTTTGGCGGCGAAAGCCGCCACGTGCTGTGCCACCGGCTGGAAAGGCCCTTTGCCTGGCCGAGCAAGGTCCCATCCACAGAAGGGCAGAAGCCGCTGGTACTGCTGACAACCCCCGGTGTGTTTGAGCACGGCTGGAAGCCAAAGGCGTTCACTGGCCGCCTGACGGCTGCTGCCGTGTCTGGTTCGGTCGCGTTTTCCGGCTGGGACCTGGCGCGCGGCGGGCCCAAACCTACGCGCTTTGCCGTCCCGGCCGGAAGTGTCTATTTCCTGGATGACCTGCCAGGCAATATGCCGTCCTTGCTGGCTGAAACGGACGATGACCGCCGGCAGGGGTGGGGATGTTATGTGACAGGAGTGTGGAAGTATGTCTGAATCCGTAGCCGCCAACGCGAACGCCGCTTTGCAGCGCGCCGCCGCCCTGCTGTTTATCCATGCCCAGACAAGTCTGCATCCCGGTTCGGGCACAGCTTTGGGAACTGTGGATTTGCCGGTACAACGCGAGCGCCATACGCAGTGGCCGGTCATTCCTGGCTCAACGCTCAAGGGCATTGTGCGCGATGCATGCCGCCGGGCCGCCGGCAACAACGGTGATCTGTTCGCTGTCTTCGGCCCGGAAACCGCCGAGGCCAGCAAGCACGCTGGGGCGCTGAGCATGACCGATGCGCGTATCCTGGCTTTTCCAGTGCGCTCGCTGCGAGGCGTCTTTGCCTGGGTGACGTGCCCGGCCGTACTGGAACGGCTTCAGCGTGACCTGAAATTGGCTGACCTGGGCAACGCTAGCTTCAAACTGCCGCCTGAACCGGGGAAAGACAAAGCCCTGTGCCACGCCAAAAGCCCCTTGCTGATTGGCGGCAAACAGTTGGTGTTGGAAGAGTTTGAGTTTGAGCGCACAGGCGACGCCGATGCCCTGGCGGACTGGCTTGCCGTGCGGGCCGTAGCTGACGAGGCAACGCAAAAGCGGCTGCGAAGCCATCTGGTCGTGCTGCACGACGACGACTTCACGCATTTTGTCCGCCATGCCACCGAGGTCGTGGCCCGCGTCGGCCTCGATTACGAACGCAAGACGGTCAAGGAAGGCGCGCTGTTTTACGAGGAGTTCCTGCCGGCAGAAACGCTGTTTTATGCCGTGGTGCTGGCCAGCGCCAGTCGCCGCAACGGCCACAGCCAGTCAGCCGGCGACGTTCTGGCGTACGTACAGCGCCATACCCCGCCCTACCTGCAAATCGGGGGCGATGAAACCATTGGCAAGGGACTCTGCGCCGTGCGGCTGGTCAACGGAAAGGAGGCTTGAAGCTTATGGCAAGTCAACCCGGAGCAACTCTTGACCAGCGCCGCGCCAGCCACGCCTGGGGAGCTGTGCAGCGCGCAAAGCAGAAGCAGGGCCCGCATCAAGAGCAGAAACCCAAAAAGTTCGGCGGACAGGCTAAAAAACTGCCCGTCCGTATCATGACGGCCGGGTTGGGGCAGGCGCTGGCGTTTCTGAAAGCCAAAGGTTATGCGCCGGGACTGCTCGCCGAACTCACCGACTGGATCAACCAGCGGATGCCACCCCAGGGAAACGAGCCAAAAGACCTGCTGGAGCGCATTGTCAAAGGCAATGCCGATGTTCTGCGGCGGGCAACCGATGAAGTGCTCGCGTATCTCCTGTGGCTCAACCGCTTTGCCGAAGCCGAAGGACTGACAGAAGACACAGAAGAGTCATGATCCAGCAGCTTGTTTTGCCCGAAAGCACAGTCAGGCTTATTAGGAGCACCCAGGTTCAGCATCCGGGACTGCAACTCGACAAGTACAGCGTTCCAGGCGATCAGCAGGCACAAAAAAAGGCCTTGGACGATGTATGCCGTGTTTCCGGTGATTCGTCACTGCTCACAGAGCTACTGGCACGTCGGCAGGCTATGTTGAAGGCACTGCCGGGTGGAAAATGTTTTGCATGTACGACGACGGGTCCTTTGACGCTGCATCTGGCGCGGACGACGGCGCTGGAAAACGCTGGTATCTGCCTGCATCCGATCTACGGCTTTGCCTACCTGCCCGGCAGCGGCCTCAAAGGGCTGGCGCGCGCCTACGCTGAAACCGTCTGGTTGCCGGCGCAGTCTGACCAGCCGGCTGCCTGGCGGCAGATTGAGGATGTCTTTGGCTGGGCCCCCAACCCGGACCGTCGCCAACAGATTGCGAACAGCCATCATCCGGCCGCCGTCCGGCATCAGGACGACACCGACCCGGACTCCCCGGAGGTCAAGGCCGCATGTGGCAACGTTGTTTTTCACGACGCCTGGCCGGAATGCTGGCCCAGGCTGGTGGTGGACATCGTCAACAACCACCATTCCGGGTACTACCAGGAAACTCATCAACATCCGCCGGGCGACTGGGAAGACCCGGTACCCGTGTACTTTCTGGCCGTTGCGCCAGACGTGACCTTCACGTTTCCGTTGAGCAAGCGCCGCCACGACGTTTCTGATGACCTTCTGGAACTGGCCCGGGCGTGGCTGCTGGGCGGGCTGTGTCATCTGGGCGCTGGCGCCAAGACCAACACCGGCTACGGGGCATTCAAGCCGGCGGAAGGTACGTTGCCGCCGCTGCCGGAGCACAGGCTGGAAATCTTTGAGACCGAGCTGAAACTGACCTCGCCAGCCTTTCTGGCCGGAGCCAATCAGCAGCGTGAAGACTGCGACCTGCGTCCGGCGACGCTGCGCGGCCTGCTCCGCTGGTGGTGGCGCACCCTGCACGCCGGCGCGGTGGATGTCACCACCCTGCGCGCCCTGGAAGCTGCTATCTGGGGGGATACCAAAGGCGGCGCGGCCGTGCGGCTGGTTGTGGAGCAGGTTGCCAGCCCCAATCCACAGCTTTACAACAAGAGAGACTTGGCAAACTTCGACGACCAGAAGAAGAAATCCGAGTACGGTATTCCCGAAGCCGACCCGAAAAAGACCACGCAGGGCCTGTGGTATCTCTCCTATGGAATGGACGAGTCCAGCCGCGAAGGGGAGAGAAAGCAGCGCCACTGGCTTGAACCGGGTGCAACCTGGCGGTTGCGGCTGGTAGCCCGTCCAACCCACTTTGTTGAGCCGGTGAAAACAGGGCAGAAAGCAAACCGCCAGGCAGACAAAGCCCAGCCGGTCAAGGACACAGCCAGGCCCATAACGGCCGACGAGGCACTGGAGCAGGCCAAAGCGGCCCTGTGGCTGCTGTGCCACTTTGGTGGCGTCGGCTCAAAGGCGCGCAAGGGATTTGGCTCGCTTCAGGCAACCCAACTGGCCGATGGATACAGGCTGGAAACCTGCCAACAAGCTGCAAAACGCTTGCGCGAAAAGTTAGGCCTGGTAGCCAGGCTTAACCCGGATGCCATTGACCTGGGCCAAATGCTGGGCCCGGTTGAAGTTGATTTTTCCTGGCCGGATGTCTGGAGCGTACTCGACCAGGTGGGGTTTGCCTATCAGGCGTTTGCCAAAAAGTACAAGCATAAGCTGGAGAAGAAAGCCCTGGGGTTGCCCCGCCGGATTGGCCCACCCGTGCAGGGGAGCTTCACCCCCCGCCCGCCCGTCAAAGATCGGCATGCTTCGCCGGTGCACATTCACCTTGCCCCCCGTAAAGATGGCAAGCAGGGCTGGACGGTGCGCATCGTGGCTTTTCCGTCAGCATATCTTCCAGACTTGGAGACCAGCCGGAATTTCCTGCAAGCGTTTCTCCAGAAAGTTAAGAGCGACTTGGAACAGCGTGCCAGCCTTTCCGCACCTGGCGGGCAGAAGCCGGCAGTGTCCAATCCGGCTGTGGGGAGCGCATCGGCGTCAACCACCTCATTTCCTTCCCCCGGAACCACGGTCAAAGCTGTGCTTCTGGAAGAGAAGACCAAAAAAGGCGGCTGGAAGGCGCGCCACCTAGACAGCCGCCGAGAAGGCCCGATTGTGAATACTAAAGAAGTGCCAGGCGACAAGCAGCCCGGTGAAGAGGTGGAACTCATCGTCGCCAGCGCTGGCGACTCACTGAGTTTTCGTTGGCCGACTGAGGAAGAAAAACAACGCGCCCAGAAAGCCCAGGACAAGACGAAAAAGGGCCCTGGCCATCAACCCAAAGGAGGTCGTCGGTGAACAAGCCAAGCATTCTGATCTGTACCGTCGGCACGAGTCTGTTTCAGCCCAACCTGGAAGCTTTGAAGAAAGGCCTGTCCAACGACGGTATCAAGCCGGAATACCGCCCCCTGGCCGAAGCCTACCAACGTGGCGACTGGCCGGGAGTTGCCAAGGCCCTGCGCCCTTTGCCGGCCAGTGACCGGGTGTGCGGCGCAGAGATCAACTCCATTGCCAGCCTGGTTGAGAAGGAATACATCCCGGCAGACTGTGGGCTGTTTTTTCTTCACTCCAGCACGGACAAGGGACGCGACATCGCAGCCATCCTCAAGGATTACTACCTGGACAAGGGGCATGCGCCGGTGGAGACCGTCGAAGTGGAAGACTTGCAGGACGAAGACCCCAAGCGATTCCGTACCAAGGGGTTGCGCAACCTGGCGCGGAGCGTCTGCTGCATCGTCCGGGAACGTTCGGCCGCAGCCTGCGCCATCAATGCCACCGGCGGCTACAAGGCGCAGATAGCCGTTGCCGTACTGCTCGGCCAGGCTCTGGGCATTCCGGTGTTTTACAAGCACGAACTCTTCAGCGAAATCATCGCCTTTCCGCCCCTGCCCGTGGCCTTTGACTTCGAGGTGTGGATGCGTGCCAGCGGCATGCTGTACGACCTGGAACGGACATCCGATCCCGTTCCGGCATCCACCTATGCCGAGGAATGGCAGGAAACATACGAGAGCCTGGTTGAACGGGTCCCGATTGACGGGCAGGACTACTTGGAGCTGTCGCCGGTCGGGCAGATTTTTCACGAGACCTTTCGCGAACGCTTCCGTACCGACCGCAGCCAAGTGCTGCCCCCCAAGGCGTTGCAAAAGCATCCGCCCCGGCTGGAAAAAGGTGCCGGCTGGCCCGGGGAGCACCCGGAAGTGGAAGCCTTCATGAAGAAGGTGACGGATGAAGTTGAGCAGGTCGTACAGTGTGCAACCTTCTACTTCGACCCCGACCTGCCCCAGCGCACGCGCTTTCGCTGCGGCGCGAAGGGCATCGAAGGGATATATTCCGACGGACGGTTTACGGTCAAATTCCGCGTTGAGAGCACGGCCAAAACCCCCGGCGAGCAGGCGGCGGTTGTCGCCAGCCTCAACGAATGGCTGAGTCGCAGGCAGACTTGACGCGCTGGTGGTTCGTAGTTGGTTGTGATGCCCAGTCATGATGGGACTGGCGGCGGAGACGAAACAGCAGGTTGTAACGGGTTCATGCGTCGCGATTACCAGCAGCCGGCATCGGCCGTGGAGACCAATATCCAGGTCAACCCGCCGTCATACGAAGCATAAAAAGCCCAGTAATACTCGGTGCAGCCGCCGCCGTCGCCGCCTCCAATCGGCTGCTGATGACACAGGTAAGGAACCGCATGCGCCGGGGCTGACTGTCCGTCCTGACCATATTCTCCGTGACCGCCATGTGAGCCGTTTGAAGGTGGGTAATCACACGTCACTCCACCCCCGCCACCCCTGCCGCCAGGGCAGGAAAAAGCATCACTTCCCTGACCTCCTTCGCCAGGGGTTCCATAGTCACCGGACACCCCCCCCAGCCCGCCCAGGCCGGGCGCTCCGCCTCGTCCATAGCTGGCAGAGGTTTCAACAAGCAACGTGGATGGATGGGTCACATAGATTGGCCTGGCATCACCGCCATTGCCGCCGTTGCCACCACGTCCACCTTTACCGGCATTGCCACCACAGCCTGCCGAACCGCCCCGGCCACCGTTGCCGCCATAGCCAAAGGCGCAATTACAGGCCAACCCACGCCCGCCCCGGCCACCGTTGCCGCCGCGTCCGCCGTTGCCACCCGGCCCGCCGTCACCGCCGCGTCCGCCGTCACCGCCATTGGCGCGGAACACATAGACATTGCCGGGCTGCGTAGTGCACGGTATTTCATAGACAATTTCCTGGGTGGCATCACCACCTCGATGTCCGTTGCCACCGTCCTCCCCATCTGTGCCATCTTGGCCATTTGTCCCGTTTTCTCCTGGCTTCCCGTTCGGATCGTTCACACAGTTACCATCGTCTCCATCTGCTCCTGCCCTGCCATTATCGCCTGTTCTCCCTGGCCTGCCGGCTGGTCCAGGGTCTCCCGGCCTGCCACTTCGGTCATCAACAACCTGTTGTTCCCGTCGAACGCCGTCCTGCCCCTGCTGTCCCTGCTCGGCGAGCCAGTCCTGGTACCCACGTCCGCTGGCGTCAAACACGACGCGCCCAACGGGCGCCTCTGTAAAGCGAATCGGGGTTGCATTGAAAAGGAAGAAAGGGTGGTTCATCCGAATGACGAGTGTTTTTCCTTCCACAACAACAGACCGCGCGATGATGACGGTCTCTTCGTCAACTTCCACCCGCTCTGGCGCCACCACGGTATCAGCGACATACACCCCTCCAATCCGATTACCCAGCCGCACCGTTGCCCGAAAGTGGGACGTTCTCATCAACTCCTGGTGCAGAGCCGGATACCAGAGATTCTGCTGAAGCAGCAAAAAAGGCCGAGATGTCACCCCCTCTCGCTGAAGGCGAGCCGCGACCCTTTGAAAGATGACGGCCTGATGGGCTTTGACCGCCTGATAACTCATTCTCCCGCTGGTTTTCCAGAACTCCGCAACTTCAGTTGGCGTTGGTGGCAGCCCCTGTTCTGCCTGACGGCGCAGGACGGCCATGTACTTAACCGGCGGAGATGATTCCGGCGATGCTTGAGCCTGCCGCACGCTGTCGGGCGCTTGTCCGAAAGCAAAGTTGAAAGCCGTACCGAAAAGCACCAGGGCCATCCACGCCCAACGGTGACGCAGGCAAAAGCCGGCAGACCACATGGCAAAGCCTCCTTACAATGATGTGGCGGCTGCGTAGCACAGCTTTGCGAAAAAAGGCAAAATGCTTTTCCCACAAGACCTGTGGTGTTTGTTGAACGTCAGTTTGTCGCTGCCGGTGAGGCCAGGATTCCGTATGGAGCGCGCCGCGCAATCCCCGGCCAGGCGCGGCGGTCGTGGCGACGCTCAATGAGTGGCTGGATCGTGTCCGCAGTTGACGCCCGGCCATCATTTCTGCTAACCCGTAGCCTATACTGCTAACAAGGTATTGCTTGTCCAGGTGAGTCTGATTGGCCCACGGTTCTTTTCCTTCAACTGCCTGTGGGCCGAACTTTCTAAGAAGGTGTTGACATGCCACTTACTTCCTTTCGTTTAGCCATAGTTGCCTTCCCAGTTGGCCTTGCGCTGGCAGCCGCTGTGGCCATCGGTGGCTTTGCCCATGCGCAGAATCCGGCCGAAACCACTGTACCGCGCTTGGTGATGTCTGAAGCTATGCGGGCGTGCGCTGGCTACATCGGCGAACCCGTGCCGGAAGACCTTCAAATCGTCGGAAGTGAAAAGGAAGCCTACGTTCGTGAGTTCTCGCAGGGCGATCTGGTGTATATCAACCGAGGACGCGATGCGAATCTGCAAACCGGCGCCGAGTACCAGATTGTGCGCAACATTGGCCCGGTTTACGACCCAGCCAACCGGCGGCGTAAGCTAGGAACGCTGGTGCAGGAGTTGGGTATTCTCCGCATTACAGAGGTGCGTGACACTTCAGCAACCGGGGAAATCACGCTGATTTGCACCGGTACGGTCAACCTCGGAGATGCCCTGATTCCCTACGAACGGCGGCCGATTCCGACGGTACGTCCGTACCGTCCCCTCTCTATTGTTGGCGCTCCGACTGGACGAGCAACAGGGCAGATTTTGGCCGGGCAGCTTGGGCGCGAACAACTCGTACGCAACGACGTGGTGTACATCAACCTTGGGGCTGACAATGGCATCAAGGTTGGTGATTATCTGACCATCTATCGCCCGCTGGCCAGTGAGCCCATTACCCGTTTTCGGGATGACAAGATTGGGCAGTCACGTAACGATGGTTTTTCGAGCGACCGTTTTGGTACTCGTGATAACTCGTCCCTCGCTTCTTCGCAGAAGGGCTATCCGCAAGTGGCCGAGCGGATCCCTCGCAGTGAGTTGCCACGGACGCTCGTTGGGGAAATAGTGATTATCCGCACGGAAGCTAATACCTCAGTCGGGGTGATTACCCGTACAACCCGCGAAGCCGTCATTGGCGACCGTGTCGAGCTGCAATGAGAGTGGGGTGGGCACAGCGCCCCACCTTTCAGCTTGGGCCGAAATAGACCTTGCGCGGCTTCGACAAAACTACCAGTGGCTTCGGCAGCAGGCCGGTGTGCCGGTGATGGCCATGGTCAAAGCCAATGCCTACGGGCATGGCCTGCTGCCAGTAGCGACTTTTCTCCAGGACGTTGCTAAAGCAGACTGGTTTGGCGTAGCTACGCCAGAAGAAGGCATTGCACTACGCCGGGCCGGGATTACGCGCCCGATTCTGGTTTTGGGCGGTTTTTGGTTCGGGCAAGAAGCCGATATTGTTTACTACGACCTAGCTACAACTTTACCTGACCCGGCCTATATTCCGGCACTAGAGCAGGCTGCCTCCCGAGCTGGCCGAAGTGTGGCCATTCATCTTGAAATAGACACGGGAATAGGTCGGCTGGGGCTGTCACCTGACCAGTTGACCGCCGTTCTTGAGCGTCTCAAAAGTTGTTCCCATCTTCGTCTTGACGGTTTGATGACGCACTTTGCTTCGGCTGATCTGCCTGAATACGCCGATTTTACACGCGACCAGATCAGGCGTCACGCTCTAGCCCTGCAACAGGTACGGGCGGCCGGATGGGAGCCGCGTTATGTGCATCTAGCCAACAGTGCAGGTTTGCATGCTTTTCTGCCAGAAGCCGCAGGTAATCTGGTCCGCCTGGGCGGATTGCTATACGGCATTGCCGGAGATGCCCTGTCTCCGGTGTTTCCGCCGCCGCCGACCCAACCGGTGCTATCGCTCCATGCGCGCATTCTGGGCTTGAAGACCGTTCCGGCCGGCACTCCGCTCGGTTATGGCTGCACCTTTGTCACATGCCGTCCCACGCGGGTAGCCACCGTCCCGTTGGGCTACGGGGACGGCCTGCATCGCATCCAATCCAACCGCGGCCAAGCTATCGTACGTGGTCGGAAAGTACCCATTGTCGGGCGCGTTAGCATGGACACGACAATGCTCGATGTTACCGACGTACCAAACGTCACTTTGGGCGATGTTGCAACGTTTATCGGCCGTCAAGGAGAAACCACTATCACGGCGGAGGAATATGCGGCTGTGATGGGCAGCATCGCCCTTGAAGCCACAACGGCGCTGACGGCACGGTTGCCCCGCTGGTATCGTCCGGCGACATATTCAGAGTGTGATGTGGGGCAGTTGCGCGGAGCATTTGGCAACCATCTGGAATAACACGCATGAGAATAGCCACTGGCCTAATCCTGTGTGCCATGGCCTAAAGACTAAAGTTTTCCCTAGCTGATACAGAAGCCAAGAGCAAGCCTCTGGCTGCTGCACCCGACCATGACGAATTCGGTTCGGACAAGAAGCCAGTTCAAGCCAACCAGAACGGGGCAAGGGCTGCTGTGGTGGCTATTTGTAGGGATATGGTTGGCGCTGACCGGTTTGCCGGTGATAGCCCAGAATGTACTCCCTTCTGTGCAGGGTACCGGTGCGCTTGCACCACTGCGTCCTGCAGTCGGTCGCTTAGACGGACGCACCATTACCCGCCTCACCGTTGATCTCGAAGAGGGTTTACCCCCGGAGCCATCCCTTACAGAGATCATTGGCTTACATGTTGGAGAGCCGTTGACGGCCGTCCGGCTACGTGCTGCCTTGATACGGCTTCACCGTTCAGATCGAGTTGCCAATGCTCGGGTCTTCACAACCCCTGAAGGTACCGATGGGGTCTGGGTTCGGTTTGTTATTGCCCGTCAGCTTCGAGTGGCGGAGGTGACCTTTGAGGGGGATACCATCTTTCCCGCGGAAGAACTCCTGTCTCGTCTTCCAGCTCTTGAGCGGGGCAGCAAAATCACAACCCGGACGATAAGCGAAGGCGAAGAGGCCCTGCGCCGGCTGTACCGCGAGCGTGGCTACTTCCAAGCCTCGATCCGGGCGCGTGTCTCACCACCAAATGACGCTGCCCGAGCGCGTGTCACCTTTGTCATTGTACCAGGGCCGCGGGCCCTTATTGGGGCATGGCAGATTGACGGCAACTTGAAAATTCCACTCGGTGACTTTGATGCCAAAATCATCCAGCATCCGGCCGGCGCACCCTACGCGATAGATTTCGTCCAGTCTGACCTCCAACGCATTCGCGCTTTGCACGTGGCGCGTGGTTATCTCGACCCGCGCATTAGCGAACCGCGCATTTCGTTTGATCCTGCAACTAACCGGGTTGGGGTTGCCGTCACGATTAACTCCGGTCCCTTGGTCACAGTCAACGTCGTTGGTTTTGAGCTGCCCCGGGAAGAACTGCGTCGCATCCTGCCGGTACTCCGCGACGGCGGTCTCGACGATTTCACCTTGGAGGAAGGCGCCCACCAGTTGCTGCTCACCCTGCAAAGGCGGGGCTATTTTTTCGCTGAAGTGGGGTGGTCGCGGCAGCGCCGGGTAGATGAAGACCGGGTTATCGTGACCTATACCATTGAGCCAAATCGCCGCTACCGGGTGCAGGAAGTGCGCATTGTAGGAACAAATGTGCTGACGTACCGGGATGTCGCCGGTGATTTTCAAACCCGTCCGGCTTCGTTGATTCCCCCTTCGCGCGGCCTGGTGACAGAAGATACTTTGGCGCGCGATGCGGAGGTCATTTTGCGCGACTTACGTAATGCCGGATACCTACAGGCGCAAGTTGTCGAACGCCGAATTGGCACAGGGCTGAGCGAGGAAGCCCTGACCGTGTTGTTCCAGGTGGAGACCGGGCCGCAGGCGCACGTGGCCGACATTCGCCTTGAAGGCAACCAGCTACTGGAGACAGAACGCCTCAAGCAAGTACTAAAACTGAAGGTCGGCGAAGCCGTTACGCAAGAACGGGTACGCGCCGATCTGGAACGCCTCACGGCACTGTACCTCAGTGAAGGATTTGCCGAAGCGCGAATCCGGCAAGAGCTTGAAGAGGTCAATGGTGATCCAGCACATGTGAGCGTTGTCTATGAAATCGAAGAAGGACGGCGCTTTACGGTCAATCGGATCATTGTCAGTGCGCGGGGACGCACCTCAGAGCAAACCCTGCGCCGCTTTCTTGCCATCCGGCCAGGAGAGCGACTCCGACGTGACAAGCTAAACCAAGCCGAGCAAGCGCTCTATGCGACGGGCGCGTTTCGGCAGGTGTTGATTCAAACGCCGTATGTTCGGGCGACAGGGCCGGCCGATGCGCTGGCAGATGTGACCCTGGATGTCATTGAAGCAAAGCCATACACGCTGGCCTATGGATTTGGCTACCAAACCAACGATGGCCCGCGCGGCTCTTTCGAGCTATCGAACGCTAATATGTTCGGGCGGCTCGAAGTCGGTAGTTTCATTGTCCGCCTTAGCCGGCGGGAGCAGTTGGCGCAGGTTTCCTATCAGTTTCCGCGCTTTAATCTGCCACGGGTCACCACCCTGACGGATGGCGTCACCGCGCCAATTCTCATATCGGGACTGTTTCAACGGCAGGCGCGGGTCAGCTTTACGGCCCAGCGCCTGGTGGCGCTCATTCAGTCGGAACTCCGTTTTGATGCGCAAAGCGCCCTGATTTTCCGCTACCGGCTGCAAAATGTACGGGTGTTGGATTTGCGCGTGACCAATCCTGTGCTCCAGCGTGCGGATCAGCCTCTCAACCTCGGGACGCTTTCTGCAACGTATGTCCGTGACACACGAGATGTGCCACTGGATGCCACACGCGGCTTCTTTGTCTCGGCCGACTTGACCGTGGCTACGCCGCGCATCGGTGGCTCTGAGCGATTTCTGCGGTTTCTAGGGCAAGCCCAAGGCTATCGCCGGGTCACCGAACGGTCGCCAGTTGTCCTAGCCGGCAGGCTGCAAGTTGGCTTGGCGCGGCCTTATGGCAGTACCCAGACGCTCCCGATCAGTGAGCGCTTTTTCTCCGGCGGCCCGACGACCTTGCGCGGGCTGGGTTTTGAGCAGGCCGGCCCGCGCGATCCCGTCACCGATGCACCCATTGGGGGCAACGCCCTGGTTGCTGCTACAGGGGAAGTGCGCTTTCCCTTGTTACAAAACCTAGAAGGAGCGGTTTTTTATGATGTCGGCAACGTCTTTGCACGTATTTCAGACATCGGTCTGGGAGCACTGACCAACAGCCTAGGTGGGGGCTTTCGTATCAAGACCCCCCTTGGCCCCTTGCGTGTAGATGCTGCTTATCTCATTGATCCGCCGTTTTATGTTGCCGCGCCCAATCGGCGTCTGACCAAATTTCAAGTCCATGTCACATTTGGTCAGGCTTTTTGAAGCTAATTCCTAAAACAATGCCTTGACCAAAAAAATACGCTAAGGTAAAATAAAGAGATAAAAAACTAAGCCATCCTAGTGCTGCTTTAACAATCTTTTCGGTCGGTGGGAGGTTTTGCGAATGGCTCTGTCTGCTTCTGGCTCGAAGTCGTCACGCAAACTTACCTCAACTTCTCAGGTTCCAAATACTCTCGCAGTTGATCCTTCCCAGGCTTCCTCCCAGACGCCAGCACGTGCCAAGTCCAGTCGTCGCACCTCCGCAGTGGCTTCTGCGGCACTTGAGGCTGCTGAAACGCCTTCAACCCTGACGGCCCCCGGCACCGCCAAGAGGGCCAGCAAAAAGAAAGCCGGCAAGAACACCACCTCTGCTGAAGCCGAGCCAGCAACTGGCAATCCACCGGTATCGTCGGCTGCCACTGCATCAACTCCGGCTGAGATGGCCCCGACACAAAGACGTACTACGAACAAAGCCAGATCAACCAAAGCGGCAGCCTCAAAGGTAACCCCAGTGACCGAAGAGCCAAGGCTTAGCACAAGCCAGACCGTAGAAGCAGTGGTCAAGGCCTTCCAAGAAGTCGCTTCAAAAGTAGAAGAGGTAACTTCAAAGGCGGCCGCGCCAGACCATTCCTCAGTTGCTACTGCAGAGACAGTTTCTACTGCTCCTGAAACATCCCAGGTGGTTAGTCACCAAGAAAAATCTGCTGCCAAGCGGACTAAAACGACCAAGACGGCAAAAAGCACACCAACGGATGCAACAGAGACGACCGCTTCTGCTACCACGGCAAGCAAGGCAGCCAAACCCAAGAGCAAAAAGACGACACCGCCACCAGTGGAGTCATCGCCCGCGTCATTCACGCCATCCCCTACCATACCTACCCGGCGAAACCGCGAGCGCGAGGCCTTGAGCCTTTATACTGCGGCCATGGAGTCGTTCAAACAAACCGATTATGACCGGGCGCGGGATGTCCTCCGGCTTCTGCTGAGCGACTTTACGTTGGAAAGCGAAATGGCTAACCGCGCACGTATCTTCCTAAAAATTTGCGAGCAAAAATTGCAACCAAATGTGCTATGAACCGGCAGCACAAGCCCTGCCCTGCTGGCCAACAAGCTGGCGGGGCAGGGAAATAACGCTTTCTGGTGTTGCCTAGGCAACGGGCCTAAGTTTGCTGCACGTATGGTTGCTACTACGGTTGCTTCTTCCCGACCGGTCCAGCCTTCCCTCAAGTGTGTGGCCATCGGTGGAGGGACAGGCTTGGCTACCCTTCTGCGGGGACTAAAGCGCCATGTCATAGACGATAGCGCGCATCTGCCAGGCCAGTGTATTGAGAGCCTAACGGCAGTTGTCACCGTTACAGACGATGGTGGTAGCTCTGGGCGCCTCCGGGAAGAGTTTCAGATGCTGCCGCCGGGTGACATTCGCAACTGCCTCGTGGCTCTTTCCGAAGATGAACGGCTCCTGGCACGACTGTTTCAGTACCGTTTCCCTGGCCAGGGCAGCGTACGAGGGCACAGCTTTGGGAATCTTTTTCTAGCGGCTCTGACGGGGATTACAGGTGATTTCGTCGAAGCCATTCGGTTGTGCAGCGAGGTACTGGCGACTAAGGGCAAGATCATACCATCCACCACAGCCGACGTAACTCTTGTGGCAGAGCTTGACGATGGCTTCATCGTACGCGGGGAATCGAAAATCAGCGCTGCCGGCAGGCGCATTCAGCGCATTGCCCTGGACCCACCGGACTGCCACCCCCTGCCGGAAACCCTGGCTTCTATTGCGGAAGCAGACCTTATCACGCTGGGACCAGGGTCACTGTTTACTAGCATCATCCCCAACCTGTTGGTGAACGGTATAACGGAGGCTATTGCGGCCTCTCACGCCCTCAAGGTCTATGTGTGTAACCTGATGACCCAGCCGGGTGAAACAACGGGCTTCTCCATTGCCGACCACGTCGTTACCTTGTTGGCGGCCTTAGCTCCGGCAACCCTGGATGCCGTGATTGTCAATCATGGCAAAATTTCAGCGGCAGCCAGAGCGCGCTACCGTCTCGAAGGGGCCCGGCCGCTCACAGGGCGGTCGGCTATCCGGCGGCTGAAGGTTCCACCGCCCGGAATCCGTGTTGCTGCGGACCAGTTCCTTGTTGTCGATGGCCATCGGATTCCGGTCGTTACAGCCGACCTTGTTGAAGAAACCGAAGTTGTCCGCCACGCACCAGAAAAACTTGCGCAGGTTGTCTTGGATGTGTATACCCGTCGCCTGCCGTCTAGCTTGCCCTCCACCCAACGCAAGGCAAACCTGCGTCTTGTGGCACGCTGACAGAAGCCCTGAGAGAAGTGCTGACCTTGGTGACAAAGAAACGGCCGGCAGTTTGCTGTACCGGCTGGATCACTTTGAGCCGAAGCCTGGCCGTAGCCGGCGGTAGCTTGCTACTGCTGGTGGTAGCGGCGCTCGTCTGGTTGCCAGAGATCGTAGAGCGCAACATAAACGGCATTGCCGCGACAACCCGGAAAGCCCCTTCCCCGCGTGCTCAGGCGCTTCATGCTCGGCTGTTCATTGCCGATCTGCACGCCGACACGCTGTTATGGAACCGTGACCTGCTACAGCGTGGGACGCGCGGCCACGTGGACCTGCCCCGTTTGCAGGAAGGCAACGTCGCCCTTCAGGCATTTACTATTGTCACCAAAGCCCCGCGTGGCATGAACAATGAGCGAACAGACGGCAACCGTTTCAATCTTGTCGCCGCCTTGAGCGTCTTGCAACTGTGGCCGCCCAAAACCTGGATGAGTATGACCGAGCGGGCGCTGTACCAGTGCCGGCGGCTAGAAGACGCTGCGGCGCGTTCTGGCGGCCAGTTGGTCGTAATTCGCAGCCGGGATGACCTGCGTGATTTCCTAGCCCGCCGCGCGTCGAATCCGAAACTGGTTGGGGCTTTTCTGGGGGTTGAAGGGGCCCATGCCCTGGATGGCGATCTGTCCAATCTGGACCGCCTCTATGCCGCTGGCGTACGCATGATGGCCCCGACACACTTTTTCGACAACGAAATTGGCGGCTCTGCCCACGGACTCGTCAAAGGCGGTCTGACGGAGATGGGGCGGGAGCTGATTCGGCGCATGGAGCAAAAGGGCATGATTGTGGACTTGGCCCATGCATCGCCAGCCGTCATAGATGACGTACTGGCAATGGCGACGCGCCCGGTGGTTATCTCCCACACCGGCGTCCGTGGAACGTGCGGCGGTTTACGTAACATCACAGATGACCAATTGCGGGGCGTGGCGCGTACGGGCGGCGTCGTTGGGATTGGGTATTTCTTTGCTGCCGTTTGTGGCCAAGACGCCCGCTCCATTGCCCGTGCCATGCGCTATGCGGCCAACGTGGCCGGCGTCGAGCACGTTGCCTTGGGATCAGATTACGATGGAGCCGTCAGCGTACCCTTCGACACGGCGCACTTGGCAGAAATCACCGATGCTTTGCTTGAAGAAGGATTTTCAGAAGCTGAGATTGCACTCATGATGGGGGGAAACATCCAGCGAGTACTGCTGGCGGCACTTCCCTAAAGAATGCCGAGCCTATAAGCCTCTGTCGAAAGAGTTAAAGACTATGACCGATCGACCCCTTCGGATTCTGATTGCCAAACCCGGACTCGATGGCCACGACCGCGGAGCCAAAATCATTGCCCGTGCGCTACGCGATGCGGGAATGGAGGTTATCTACACGGGCTTGCGTCAAACCCCAGAGCAGATCGTGGCTGCTGCCATCCAGGAAGATGTGGATGCCATTGGTGTCTCCATTCTCTCCGGGGCGCACATGACGTTGTTTCCGCGCATTTTGGAGCTGATGCGCGAGCGCGGGATTGGAGACATTCCCCTTTTTGGTGGCGGCATCATCCCCGATGAAGACATACCCGAACTCAAAGCAGCCGGTGTGGACGAAATCTTCACCCCGGGCACACCCATCGAGACCATCATTTCCTACATTCGGAAGCGTTTAGGTCAGTCAGAAACAATAGCTTCCTGAAAGCACGTGCTAGGATCATTTTTTCTAGGGGCTTGTGGGCGGCGTTGGCGCTCTGGGCGGTGTTTGGAGAAAATCGAAAGCGTAGCAGCTAGGGCTTCAGGAAGCACTTCTTCTACCGAGCCAGTGTATTCCTCGGCGAAACCGATTCGAGAAGGTAAGATGAAACGAATCTGTCCTTGGGAAACCTTTTTGTCGTGCCGGATGGCCTCTAGCAGTGCTGCCACGGTGATGCCGTCGGTACTTGGCATCTGTCCTACCTGCTGGACAAGTCGTTGAAGGCGTAAGGCTTCATCGGCAGAAAGCTTTCCCACCCGGACGGCCACCTGGCAAGCCGCTACCATGCCAATCCCGACCGCCTCACCGTGGCGAAATCGCCGGTAGTGCGTCACGGCCTCGAGAGCATGACCTACGGTATGGCCAAAGTTGAGCACCTTGCGCTCACCACGCTCGCGTTCATCATGTGCGACAATCGCTGCTTTGATCCGACAGCAGTCAGCGACGACGGCTGCCAACCAGTCCCATGGCAACGGTTGGTTGAGAGCCAATGGCAACCGGGCTTCAAGCCGGGCAAAAAGGTCTGCGTCTCGGATAACGCCGTACTTGATGGCTTCGTGCCAACCGGCGTTCCATTCACGGCGTGGAAGCGTGGTTAGGGTTTCCAGGTCAGCGACAACCAAGTCCGGTTGGTGAAAGGCGCCAATGAGATTCTTTCCGGCTCGGTGGTTGATACCGGTTTTGCCGCCTACGGCGCTATCTATCATTGCCAGCAGGGTTGTCGGGAGTTGAACAAGCGCCACCCCACGCAGGTAAGTTGCTGCGGCAAAGCCTGTGATGTCGCCTACGACGCCTCCTCCCAGTGCCACTAGGACATCCTGCCGCTCTATCCGCCGGCCAATACAAAAGTCCCAGATTCGCGCCACCGTGCGCAGCGTTTTGAACCGCTCGCCGTCCGGGATGAGGCACACATAAGGACGGAAGCCCGTTGCTGCCAGGCCGTCTGTGACGGCAGAAGCGTAAAGCTGAGCAACTTTGGGAGTAGAGACAATAACGACCGAGCGCGGACGGTTGCCGAAAATCTCACGGAAGGTTTGCCCTAAAGTGCCATACCTTTGCGCCTCAATCCGAATGGGATATTGTCCACTCGTGTGGTTTACCAGAACGGTTACCGCCGGCGCTGCTGTGGCAACTGACCTAGGGTTTCCCACGGATTCTGCCATTATGCCGCACCACCGGGTTTTTTCTTCATCTGCTGGAGAACAAGGTTACGTACCTGTGCCGGCACTGTCGGATCAGTACTCAGCTCCTTGAGCTGTGCTGGCGTGAGTGTGCCCACGAGTGTTACAGCGCGCCCAAGCGGCAGCATACGATTGCGCAACAGCGCCATTTTGACGTAGTTGCGGTTTGCCCACCGGGCAGCATCGGCAATGAGTACGACAACGTGCTGATGAGTTGCTTTCCACACGGCCGTCGAAACCATGCTTTCCGTCAAGAAAGGATTGGTAAGCGCAGCCCGGACAACATCTGCACTGGCGTCATTGAGCATCTGGGGTAGAAGCCGTCCACCGTTGCTGCGTCGGGCGAGGGTGATTTTCTGGCCCAAGGGAAGGCTTTGGTACTGCTGCAGGATGGCATTTTCCGCCGCTGCTTTGAGCTCCATTGGCAGCGCTGGGGTAATGAGTACCGTGACTAAGTCGAAAAGAAAGAGGCTCGGAAGGAGCCGCAGCCCGGCCGAGGCCGGGAGTTTCGGGTTCAGTACGAGCATCCGCCGCAGGCGGTGACTGTTCTGCACTCGCTGGTCGCCGGCCATTCGACGGAGGACTTCGTGTGAGACATCGCGCCGACGGGCAATGATGGTCAGTTCCTCTTCACCTGTAGCTTCATTGTCGAGCAGGGCATGGAGTACCTCGTCTGTCGCATCAAAGGCCAGTTCAAGGCGTTCTTCCGGCGTCCCACTGCGCGCCCGCTGGACGCGCCGTAGCAAATCCAGTTGTGCGAGGCGCGCCTGTCTGGTAGCCATCTCGGCTTCGCTAATCTCAGGCGGTAGGTCGGGCGGGCTCTCAGCCTCGTCTAGGTGCTCATCGTCACGTTCCTCCGACATAGCTCCTCTCCCTTACTGGACAGTTTCAGGTTTGAGATAGGTAGCGAACCACTCGTGGACGGTTTTGTACCAAAGCTCGCTGTTTTGTGGCTTCAAAATCCAGTGTCCCTCATCCGGGAAGTAGAGCAGTCGGGAAGGGACACCACGGCGCTGCAAAGCTGTAAAAAGCTGCAAACCTTCACCGACCGGCACCCGGTAATCCAGTTCACCATGGATGACGAGGGTTGGGGTGGCAAAGTTTTTGGCAAACCGGTGGGGGGACCACTTCTCATAGAGCTCGGGGTTGTCCCATGGATTGCCTTTGAACTCCCACTCAGTAAACCATAGTTCTTCCGTTGCGCCATACATGCTAGTGAGGTTGTACACACCGGCGTGCGAGACAAATGCCTTGAACCGCTTGTCCGTGTTGTGTCCGAGCATCCAGTTGACCATGTAACCGCCATAGCTTCCGCCGGCGGCCCCGATGCGGTCGGCGTCCACATAGCCCAGACCGATGACATGTTCGACGCCCTTGAGCAAATCCACATAGACCTTGCCGCCCCAGTCGCCGCTGATTTCATCGGTAAAGCGTTGGCCGTAGCCGGTCGAACCACGCGGATTGACCATGACGACAACGTAGCCCGGCGCGGCAAAAAGCTGTGCATTCCAGCGGAAACTCCAGCCGTTTGACCAGGCGCCCTGCGGGCCGCCGTGGATAAGCAGAATCATCGGATATTTTTTGCCCTCGGTAAATTGGGGCGGCTTGACGATGAAGGCGTGAATGCGCGTCTCATCTGCGCCGGTAAACCAGGTTTCCTCCACTTTGCCAAAGGCAATCTCCGCCAGGAATGCTTCGTTGACCCGGGTGATCTGCTTAGGCGTGCCACCTGTGGTGGCAACGGAAAAGATTTCGTTCGGGCGCGTCAGCGTGGATTGGGTGAAGTAGAGCGTCTTGCCATCGGGCGCTACCGAAAGGTTGCCGTTTTGGCCCTGTTCCACAAGCATCCGTACGTCATTGCCGGCCAGCGTCAGGGTAAACACGGGAACTTGCCCACGATGGTCGCCGGTCAGAAACAGGGTTTGGCTATCGGGCGACCACGCCAGTTCATCGAAAGAAATGTCTACTTTGTCGCTTAGGCGACGCAGCTTGCCAGTTGCGCGCTCGTACAGGATGACCTGCTTTTTGTCCGACTCAAACATGGCGCGTTCCTGCGAAAGCCAGGCTATGTACTTTCCGTCGGGTGAGTAGCGTGGGTGGGTATCCGAACCAGGACTGGTGGAGATACGCTTTGGCTCACCACCGCCAAGCGGGACGATGAAGATGTCATTGTTTGTACTGATGGCTTCGTCGCGGTCCGTATTGCGCGCAAAGGCCAGTTCCTTGCCGTCTGGGGAGACATCGTAATCACGTCCGCTGAGGCTAAAGGGCGGGGCATCATAGTCGCCTGGCGTCAAGTCTTTTGCCACGCCACCTTCGACCGGCACGACGAAAATGTGGGTGCGTCGCCCGCCCTTGAAGCTATCCCAGTGGCGGTAAAGCAGCCGGTCGGCAATATAGGCTTTGACCTTACTGGCTTCTACAGCAGCGTACTTGCGACGGTTACAGTCCTCATCCGGGCACTCAGGATAGACTTCGGCAACAAAAATGAGATGGCGGCCGTCGGCTGTCCAAAGGATGCCAGAGACGTTTGTGAAGAAATCGGTGACTTTACGGGGTTCACCGCCGTTGCGGTGCACCGTCCAGATTTGGGCCTTGCCGTCACGATTCGAGACAAAGGCAATGGTTTGGCTATCAGGAGACCAGCAAGGGTCAGTTGCCGAATAGGGGCCGGAGACGAGTTGGTGAGCAGGACCACCACCGGTTGGCATGACCCAGAGCTCATACTGGATGCGATTGGCTGCCTTGTCTGGGACACCTTGGGTATAGGCTAAGTATTTTCCGTCTGGGGAGACCGCCACTGCCGTCAAGCGCCGGAGCTTCACAAGATCGTCGAACGACATAGGACGAGACGCTGCATAGGCTGCGCTCCAGGTCACGTTCCAGGCAGCAAGCCAGACTAAAATTTTCCAGAGCAGTTCATAGATGACACGACACCGCATGTCGGGCAACACGCTCCTAAAAGACGAGGCTAAGAAAGATGAGCAACACAGTGTAGTCTGCCAGTGCTAAAGCTGTCACCAAGGAGGCACAGAAGCGCCAACTTCCCGCGCCCGGGGTAGTCAGGCGTAGACTAGCAGAGGTTGGTGGTTCTCTAAGCAGACTGTTTAGAGCGAACTATCCTAAAAAAGACAGCAAAAAGGCAGGATAAAAGCAAGGCTGTGCGCAAAGTGGAAACCCATTAAGCCCAAGGTCATAAGTGGATTCGCGTCTAGCAAGGCTTGCGGGTGAAAAAGCAGCGGCGGGAAAACCAGGTGCATTGAGGAGAAAAGCACGCCTGGTTTCCCGTGCGGTACTGCCTAATGGGTTAGCAGCTCTCAGCGTGAGCTTCCAAAACGCGCAACAACCGTTGCCGGTGGTGGAGAACAGCCTGGCGTGCGCGCCGAAACTCTTCAAGGGCTTGTTCATCAGAGTTTGTGCGCAGCCGCCGAAGGGCATCGCTGGCAGCCATGCGGGCGCGGATAACTTCCCGCATAAGGCGGTCGAGCATCTGTACTGTGTTGCCGCCGAGCTGTTCTTCAAGCGCTTTGAGACGCGGGTTCTTCTTGGACGTAGCTTTACCCATAACATAACCTCACGAGAAGTTTTGAATTTTACCCTGCTTTGTGAGCTTTTCTACGCCAAAGGTTGGAAAAAGTGCCCGAACTTTTGCGGTTTTCTCCCCTGCTGGTTGTTACAGCTACTGCCACTGAAATTCGGGATGCCCTAGCCAACTGGGACACTCTTCCCCGAAGCTGCCTTCCAGTTGGAGAAATCATTGGTGTTAGTTCTCGCGTCTGGGTTCTTGTCACCGGCGTTGGAGCTATCCGAGCAGCCGTCGCAACAGCGTTAGCGCTTCAGGGCCAGCCTTTTGGGGCGTTGCTTCATGTCGGGTTTGGAGGAGCCTATCCGGCGTCCGGTCTCCGGGTAGGGACACTGGTCACTGCTGCAAGCGAGTGCGATCCTCAAGCCGGTATCATCACCCCCGATGGCTACCGTGACTTGAGTGGCCTTGGGTTTCCGTTGACCACGGCTTTCCCCAACCGCATCGTTTTTGACAGCCCCTGGGCAGACTGGGTGGCACGGCAAGTCGCGCCGGCTCCACGGTTGCCCTTCGCCACGGTGCAGTGCTGCTCGGGAACGAATGCAGCATCGGAAACCATGCAGTCCCGCGCGGAAGCTGCCGTTGAAAACATGGAGGGGTTGGCCGTAGCCTGGACGGCCGAACAGTTCGGCGTACCCTATGCTGCCCTGCGCGCCATCAGCAACATGACCGGGGACCGTGACCGCCAGCAGTGGAACGTGCCGGTAGCACAGGCAGCGTTAGCTCAGGCTGTCAGTGCTATTTTGGCTGCGGTGAACGTGGAAAGCGGTCGGGATTGTTTGTAAACACGGCATCTACGTCACGTTCATAGAGAAAGTGCCGCATTTCGGCTTCGACATCGGGGAAATTGCCGGTAGCATTCGACCTAAACGTGTACAGTGTCACCGACAGGCCGGCAGCCCGGGCCCAGCGCACCACTTCCGGCGTCTGAAGAACAATCTGCTTGGAAGGTCCGACACCGTCGGCAAAACGCCGAATGCGGCGCATGCCTGCCGGAGAAATCCAGTCACCGGGTGCTTCATCATCAATCAGGAAAACCAGCGGCAGGCGACAGCCCAGCCGGCGCAACCGACGCAGGCTTTCGGCGTCGAACGACTGGATAACAACCGGCGTCTGGGGATCGGCGCCGGGGCGGTCAAGCTGGTTTTTCCTGAGGATGTCGAGCAGAGCCCGTGGCATGTCAAACCCAAGGGCAGCGTACTTTGCCGGACTTTTCATTTCCGGGTAAATCCCGGCTTGCCCACGGACGGCATCAATCATTTCCTGAAATGTTGGGATTTGCTCGCCGGCAAACTGCGGACCAAACCAGCTTCCGGCATCAAGCCGTTTGAGTTCTGCTAGGGTGAAGTCCACGACGGGCCAGACCCGCCGCGTGTGTCCGTTGACGGTCTCCAGTCGTCCCCGGTCGGGATATACGGTTCGGACATTGGTCGTGCGCTCTAGGGTGGTATCGTGCAAGCACACCAGCACACCGTCCTTGGTCAACTGCAAATCCGGCTCAACGTAGTCAGCGCCCTGCTGAATCGCCAGGCGATAGGCCGCCAGGGTGTGTTCTGGGGCATAGGCAGAAGCGCCTCGATGGGCGATGTTGATTTTCCGCCCTTTAGGATACTGCCCATGACCGGGTTGTGAAGTGCCGGCTAAGCTGACACCGGCAAGCACACACAGAAGAAGCAACCAGCGGGTAGGAGTTTGCCCAAAGGGCGTCCGAAAACATGGAATCCGAAAACATGGAAATGGCATCCGAGATTCTCCAAAAGTGTGAATTCCGGGGCTGCCAGCGTGAGGACGAATTGTGACAATGGAAAGTATCTTCGTCTGAATTTACGGTTGTGTTACACTGGTGTAATGGGCGCTTTTTAGGCTGTCCAGTGGAGAAAATGCTGAAAAAGATAGCCTTTTTGGTTCACACGCATGGCGTTGGCGCAGCTCTGTAGCAGCAATGCTGTGTTCCATTGGAGGGGCAAAGGAAGCGTCCATAGGAGGTACAAAAAAATGGATGCCTTCGCATTGGACGCACGAGTGCAGCGGTTGCGCGATAAGGTCTTGCTGCTAGGCGGGCAGTCTGAGGACTCGCTTTCGCGTGCACTTGGTGCCCTTATCCGGCGCAGCTCAACCCTAGCCGAGCAGGTCATCCAAGGTGACGATGCTATTGACTCCGTTGAGTCCGAGATTGACGAAATGTGCGCCGAGCTGCTTGTCAATGCAGCCGAGCTAAGCCAAGCCGATTTGCGATTTGTGATTGGTGTCATCCGCACGGCGCCGATGATTGAGCGCATTGCTGACCATGCGGTCAACATTGCCCGGCATGCCCTCCGCCTCAACGATGAACCAGAGCTAAGACCCTATGTAGCGCTGCCCCAAATGGCAAGCCTTGTGCAGAAGATGTTGGCAGACGCCCTCGATGCCTTGACCCAGGGCGATGCAGCCAAGGCACGCCAGACGATTCGGTTTGACGACAAGGTAGATGTGCTTTACCGCCGTCTCTTCGGTGAACTGACAAACGTGATGGTCAAAGACTCCAGTGTGGTGATTCGCGCTACGGAGCTGTTGTTTGTCATCAAACACTTGGAGCGAATTGCCGACTACGCGACCAACATCTGCGAACAGGTGGTTTATCTGGCCGAAGGTCGCGCTATCAAGCATACGGCAGATGCCTGGCAGTCTGGCGACAGCGAGTCAGAGTCATAAGCCGGTGGGGATGGCTTGATTAGGGAACCCTTACAAAGGAGAGCCAGCTAATGAAACGCAGTATTGTCATCATCGAGGATGACACCGATATTGCCCAATCTATTCGTTACAACCTCGAACAGGAAGGGTCCTTTCACGTCACCATCACAACCACCGGGGAAGCCGGGCTCCGAACTGTGCTGGAACACCCGCCAAACCTGATTTTGTTGGACATCAACTTGCCGTTGATGAACGGTTTTGAGATTTGCCGACGCCTGCGCCGCGAAGAAGCTACGGCCCACGTGCCCATCATCATGCTGACCGCACGGACGGACGAAACCGATAAAATCCACGGCCTTGGGCTGGGCGCCGACGATTACATAACCAAGCCGTTTAGCGTGCGTGAGCTGATGGCCCGCATCAACGCTGTCCTGCGCCGCACGGAAGGCACGCCTTCGTCTGTCTACGACGACGGGACGCTGTTTATTGACTACAACCACTTTGTCGTTCGCTGCCAGGGACAGGAAATCAACCTGACCCGCAAGGAGTTTGCCCTGCTCAAGCTTCTAGCTCAGAGCAAGGGACGGGTTCTTACCCGGGAATATCTGTTAGACCGCGTGTGGGGGATTGACTACGATGGGGAAACGCGTACGCTGGATGTCCATATCCGGCGCGTGCGCCAAAAACTCGGCATTGACGGGTACATCGAAACAGCCGTTGGTATTGGCTACCGTTTTGTCGAAGCCGGTAAGCAAGCAACAAAGCCCACAAAACACGGGGAGAAATCCGTAGAACCGTGACCGGAAGCCACGGTCGTCAGAGTGCTCGTTGAGACCTCTTCCAGCCCGAGCCTTCCTCCATGAGCTTTCGACTCGATCAGTACTCCCAGCCGTTGCTTGAAGCAGTCCTTGGTTCATTGCGCGAGGGCATCCTCGTCATTGACCAGCAGACGGAAGTGGTGCTCTACAACCAGGCTGCCATTGACATTTTCAACCTCTCGCCGGTGATGACCGGGCCGCTTCGCCTGATTGACATTACTCGGAACAAAGCCATTCACGATGGCTTTCGCCAAGTGCTAGAGGAAGGGCGTCCGTTCGATGCCGAACTGGAGATTTTCGGCATCCAAGAGCGCACCTTCAGCTTTCGCGCCACACCGCTCATTATGCCCTCAGCCCATGAGGTTGTTGGCGCCATCGGAGTGTTTTTCGACGTCACGCAACTGGTGCGCTTAGAACGGGTGCGCCGGGAGTTTTTCGCCAATCTGTCCCACGAGCTGCGTACGCCGCTGACTTCGATCTTAGCCTACGTCGAAACGCTACTCAACGGAGCTATCTACGACAACGAAAACAACATTCAGTTCTTGCAAATCATCAACAAGCATGCAACCCGCATGCAGAACCTCGTACGCGACATTGCTGATTTGTCGGCTATCGAAGCCGGCGAGTTCAAACTCGAACCAGTAACCATTGAGCTCAAAGCATTTGTAGACAACCTTGCCGTCTTGGTGCTGCCAGAAGCCACTACCCGGCAGGTGACGTTTCGGAACGAAGTGCCAGCCGGAGTTCAGGTTTACGCTGACCCACAGGCTCTGGAGCAGATTCTGATGAATCTCATCATCAACGCTGTCAAGTTCAACCGGCCGGGCGGGGAAGTCGTCGTAACAGCCAACTTTGAAAGTGACGTCCGCACCGTGATTGCCGTCCGAGACACAGGAATAGGCATTGAGGCCAAGCACCTTGGTCGCATCTTTGAACGCCTTTACCGGGTAGACAAATCGCGCTCCCAGGAAGTTGGGGGTACCGGGCTCGGGCTGGCTATTGTCAAACATCTGGTTTTGAACCACGGCGGTGACATTTCTGTAGACAGCACCCCCGGCGTTGGGTCGGAATTTCGTGTCCGCCTGCCGCGCCCCGTGACAGCACTACCTTCTATGTCATCCACAACTACCTGATGGCTTGCTTTTTGTCAGGGCAGCGCCCGAAGTTCCTCAAAACCGGCTGATGGGTGGTTTGGTTGGAGGATTTGGCGACAGGCTCAGATCACCGGCGCGGGTCAGAGTGCGTCTTTCCATTTCCTCACGCGCCTGATCGACTGTGGTTTGAATGCCTTTTGTCCGCAGCACAAACTCATCGCGGTTGCTGGCGCCAGCCAGCGCTTGTTCGTAGGAAATCAGACCTCGATTGAAAAGATCGTAAAGTGACTGGTCAAAGGTCTGCATGCCGTATTGCGAAGTACCCTGGGCGATGGCTTCGCGAATATTCGGGGTTTTCTCCTGATGGATAATGCAGTCACGGATATAAGGGGTTGAGATCAAAACCTCAACCGCCGGAACTCGTCCTGTGCCGTCTTTGTTGCGGATAAGGCGCTGGGAAATGACTGCTTTGAGAACTGACGCGAGCTGAAGGCGAATCGCCTGCTGTTGGTGCGGCGGGAAGATAGACACAATCCGCGTGATGGTTTCCGTCGCGTCCAAAGTGTGGAGGGTAGACAGGACCAAGTGCCCAGTTTCAGCCGCCGTCAGGGCTGTCTCAATGGTTTCTTGGTCGCGCATTTCACCCACAAGGATAACATCTGGGTCCTGACGTAAGGCTCCGCGCAGGGCTTCCTGAAAGCTACGGGTATCTACGTCCACTTCGCGCTGGTTGACAAAGGAACGACGGTCCCGGTGGAGAAACTCAATGGGGTCTTCAATTGTGATGATGTGATCGGTACGGGTGCGATTGATGCAGTCAATGATGGCTGCCAAGGTAGTAGATTTGCCAGAGCCGGTCGTGCCCGTGACCAGAACGAGCCCCCGCCGTTCCTCGGCAATTTTTTCAATAACAGGCGGCAGTTGCAGCTCCGCGATGGTACGTATAGTCATTGGAATGACGCGGAATACCATGCCGACGGCGCCTCGCTGCTGGAAGACATTACACCGGAACCGCCCTAGACCAGAAACGCTATAGGCAATGTCAACTTCGCAGGCGTCCTTGAAGCGTTGTTTCTGGCGGTTGTTCATGATGCTGAATGCCATCGCCAGGGTATCTTCGGGCGTTAAGCGAGGGAATTCCGTCAGGGGCATCAGTTCGCCGTTAACTCGGATGAAGGGATGAGAACCGGCTTTGATGTGAAGATCGGAAGCGCCCTTTGAGCAAGCCAGAGCAAGAAGTGCGTCAACGGTTAGCGGAGGTTGCATAACATGAGCCCCCCAAAGACAAGGGATGTATTCAGAAGCTGTGCTCGACGCCGTCAAAGTAGGTTATGGTTCGGAACTGCCGATAGCGTTCGTTGATCTCTTCACGGGTTAGCGCCAGCAGCCGTTCAACACCAAAGGCTTCAATCGTGAATGATGCCATAACGGAACCGTAAATCATCGCCTTGCGGAGCGCGCCTTCATCTAACCAACTGCCGGTTGCTGCGAGGTAGCCCATCACGCCCCCGGCAAACGTATCGCCTGCGCCCGTCGGGTCTACGACATTTTCCTGCGGAAAGCCAGGAATGGCAAAAAAGGAGTTTTCCCCAAAGAGGGTCGCGCCGTACTCGCCGCGTTTGATGATGAGGCGTTTTGGACCGAGCGCCATAATGGCTTTGGCAGCGCGAATGACGTTGGGATCGCGGGCTAGTTGGCGCGCTTCTTCATCGTTGATAATCAGCAAGTCAACACACTGGAGCGTTTTACGTAGTTCGTTAGGTGTGCCCCGGATCCAGAAATCCATCGTATCCATCGCCGTCAGACGCGCGCGGCTCTGCTGCCACACGTCCCGTTGCAGCACCGGGTGGGCGTTGCCGAGAAACAGGTAAGGAATCTCCTGGTGGGCCGGCGAAATCCGCGGCTGAAAGTCGGCAAACACGTTAAGTTGGGTGTCGAGCGTCGTCCGGGTGTTGAAGTCATAACCATATTCGCCCGTCCAGCGAAAACTTTTGCCATCCTTGCGACGCTCGACCCCGGAAAGATCAATGCCCCGTGCATCGAAGATGCGCTCATGCTCGTCCGTAAAGTCCTCACCAACAATCCCAACGACGCTGACTTTGGTAAAGAATGAGGCAGCAATAGAAAAGTAGGTTGCTGCCCCGGCTAGGAGGTTTGTTCGTTCGGCAAAGGGTGTCTTGACGTGGTCAAAGGCGATGGTTCCCACAACGAGAATACTCATAACGGCTGGTTTGTTCCTAAAAGCCCAGATTGGAAAGATGTTTAGACCTGAGAATGTGAAGAAAAGGCCATCTCAAAGCAAGCATGAAAATGTGTGTGCTAAGGGCCTCAGACCAACCGGCTGAGCTTCCGTGACCCAAGCCTGCGTGTTTATCTGCGGTAACCGGTTTTACTGGCTTAGTAACCACTCCAGCAGTGCCATGCGCACCGCAACGCCGTGCGTAACCTGCGCCTGGATAACCGACTGCATCCCATCGGCCACTTCAGAAGCAATTTCAACTTCTCGGTTGATAGGGCCTGGATGAAGCACAAGGGCATTGGGTTTGGCCCAGGCGAGGCGCTCAGGGGTAAGGCCGAAGTGGGTGAAATATTCACTGAGCGAGGGAAAAAATGCTCCATCGAGGCGTTCCTGCTGAATGCGCAGCACCATGATGGCATCGGCATCAGCAATGGCTGCGCGCATGTTATCGGTAACCCGTACAGTGCCGGGCCAGCCGTCGGCAAACTGCTCAATACCCGGTGCCCGCAGCGTGCGCGGCCCACCCAGCCGTATGTGAGCCCCCATCATCGCCAAGAGCCGGACGTTCGAGCGGGCAACCCGGCTGTGCCGAATGTCCCCTAGTATGGCAATCTGGAGTCCATCAAGGCGGCCGAAATGGCGGCGCAGGGTGAAGGCGTCTAGAAGAGCCTGGGTCGGATGCTCATGCTCTCCATCGCCGGCATTGATGAAGTGCGCCTGTGAAAACCGGGCTAAGAAGTGCGGGACGCCTGGCACGGCATGCCGGACCACAACCACGTCTGGCATCATGGCATCAAGCGTTAGGATCGTGTCACGTAGGGTTTCGCCCTTGGCCAGACTCGACATGCCGACAACGATATTGACGACTTTCAAACCGAGCCGTTTAGCTGCCAGTTCAAAGGACGTACGGGTGCGGGTCGAAGCTTCCGAAAACAGCGTCACCAAGTGCTTGCCCTGCAACCGGGCACGGATGGCTTCTGGAGCGGTGGTGGGGGGCAAAAAACGTTCAGCACGGTCAAGCAGCTCCGTTACCAGTTCCGGTGACAGGTCGGCAGTATCAAGAAAGTCTTTCATAGCGGCTCAGCCGACGAGATGCTTTCAAGAGGCTCTTTCACTCTTTGGAAGCCGAGGCTGGCTCGACAATGAGGACTTGTTCGGCACCATCGATGTCGGAGACCATGACCTTGACGATTTCCGTGGCCTTGGTTGGAATGCGTTCTCCGACAAAATCAGCCTGAATGGGGACTTCCCGGTGCCCACGGTCAATGAGTACGGCCAACTGCACCCGTTGCGGCCGGCCTAGGTCAAACAGGGCATCGAGCGCCGCGCGGACGGTACGTCCTGTGTAGAGGACATCATCCACGATGACGACCGTTTTGGATGAGAGATCGTGGGGCATTGCCGTGGCGTTGACGACCGGCTTCGGCGCAACCAGCGACAGATCATCCCGGTAGAGCGTAATGTCAAGCACGCCAATTTGCGGGCGTGCGCCTTCTAGCTTTTCGATGGCATTGGCAATTCGTTCAGCCAGCGGCACACCTCGCCGACGAATGCCGGCAATGACGAGATTCTGCACTCCACGGTTGCGTTCCACGATTTCCGAAGCCATCCGCGCCAAGGCGCGCTGCATGGCTGCGGCATCCATCAGGCGGACTTTTTCGATGAACTCCATAGCTTACATCCGCTTAACAAGAAGGTTGAGACAGGAGCGTACCCTATGGCGCATTGAGCGGCGGACGCCAATGTATTCCTGCTTGTAGCATGGCGCTGGCCTAAGACAAAAGCACTGCCGGGTTTTCCTCCCCGGCTGGCTTGGTTTAGATTCGAGCCATGATACGCACTGCACCTTACACCCGTGACCTGCTTCCGGCAGCTTTGTCCAACGACCGAGATGCGTCGGCTTTTATCCATCGTTTTCAGTTTGTCGAAGACCTTGCCCGCGAGTGGTTTCGCCGCTACGGCTTCCAGGAAATTCGGACGCCCATCTTTGAGCGAACAGAACTGTTTGTCCGTGGCGTCGGATCGGAAACCGACATCGTGACGAAGGAAATGTACACTTGGCGCGACCGCGCCGGGGAGGATGGCGAAGGGGAAAGCCTGACGCTCCGCCCGGAAAGCACCGCGCCGGTGGCACGGGCGTACATCCAGCACCAGATGTGGCAGCGTGCAGAGACGGTGCGCCTGTACTACATCGGGCCGCAGTTTCGCCGCGAACGGGGACAGCGCGGCCGATTCCGGCAATTTTTCCAAATCGGGGCGGAGGTGCTCGGAAGCAGCGATCATCCTGCGCTGGACGCCGAAGGAATTGAGCTGGTGATGGGGTTGCTAACCGAAGCCGGAATCCCCAAGCTTGAGCTCCGCCTCAACACCGTGGGCAATGCCGCTGGCCGGGCGCGTTTCGTTGCCGTCATCCGTGAGACTCTCGCTCCCCGCGCGCACGAGCTATCAGAAGATTCCCGGCGGCGACTTGAAACCAATCCCTTGCGAATCCTGGACTCCAAAGCCGAGCAGGATCAGCCGTTGATTGCCACTCTGCCGCCTATCTATGACGTGCTTGACGAAGCCTGCCGCGCACACTTTGATGCGGTTCGGCGCTACCTGGATAGGGCTGGCATCCCGTATGTTGTGGATGCCCGACTGGTACGCGGACTAGACTACTACACGCAAACCGTTTTCGAGGTTGTCTCTCAAGCCCCTGCCATTGGAGCCCAAAACGCACTGGCCGGCGGCGGTCGCTATGACGGGCTGGTCGAAACCCTAGGTGGACCGCCAACGAAGGGATTTGGTTTTGCCCTAGGGCTCGACCGGGTTGTCTTGGCTATGCCGGAAGAGCAGGCACCAGAGCCACGACCGGAGCTATTTGTGATTTATCTTGGTGAGTCGGCACTAGAGCCGGCTCTCGAGGCTGTACGGCAGGCACGGCGCGCTGGCGTGGCCACCTTGTTTGACCCGTCCCCGCGCAGTCTCAAAAGTGCCCTGCGGCTGGCAAACAAGTGTGGCGCGCGTTTTGCCCTGTTGCTGGGTGAGGCAGAACTAGCCAGCGGGCAGTGGGTAGTACGTGACCTGATGCGCGCCGAACAGACCACTGTTCCCGCCGAGGGGTGGCTGCAACATCTTCTCGCTAAGCGCGGATAACGCCCCAGATTCACCTCTATGCACCTTGAGATTCCCCTGCTGCGGGACATTGTCCTGCTGCTGCTGACTTCACTACCCATTGTCTTTGTCTGCGGACGGCTGCGACTACCGACCATCATCGGCTACATGCTGACCGGGGTAGTCATCGGGCCGTCGGGGTTGGGCGTCATTGGTGATGTGGAGGCTGTGGAAGCCCTGGCCGAAATTGGCGTTGTGCTGCTGCTGTTTACGATCGGGCTCGAATTCTCGCTTGAAAAGCTGCTGGCGATGCAGCGAGTTGTGTTTCTAGGCGGCGGGATACAGGTGGGGCTGACGATTGTTGCCGCGATGCTGTTAGCCCACTGGGGCGCAGAGGTGGCGTGGCCGTCGGCCATTTTCATCGGCTTTCTCGTAGCACTTTCCAGCACTGCTATTGTGCTCAGAACCTACGTGGACCGAGCTGAGGTGGATACGCCGCACGGCCGGGTAGCGACTGGCATCCTCCTGTTCCAGGACTTGTGCGTTGTCCCAATGATGCTGTTTCTCCCGCTGCTGTCGGGCTGGCAGGCGACCAATTTCTGGTACGTCCTAAAAACCCTGGGACTGGCTGCCGGGTCTGTACTACTCATTCTACTTCTGGCGCGGCGTGTCTTTCCGTGGCTGCTGCACTGGCTGGTGACGCTTCGTAGCCGGGAAGTGTTTGTAAGCTTTGCTGTGCTGGCCTGCCTGGGAACAGCTTGGCTTACCTCCCAGACCGGGTTGTCGCTGGCGCTCGGCGCCTTCGTTGCCGGGGTCGTGTTGTCAGAGTCGGAATACAGCCACCAGATCGTGGCAGACATCCTGCCGTTTCGGGACATCTTCAACGGCATCTTTTTTGTGTCTATTGGGATGCTGCTGTCGTTGCAGGTCCTTGCCATGACATGGCCAGTGGTGCTGGGGCTGGTGGCGTTTATCGTAGTGGGTAAGACAGTGCTGGCTTTTGTGTCCATCAAGGTGCTGGGCCACACGCCGCGCGTAGCTTTGATGGCGGCTCTGGGCATCGCCCAGATCGGAGAGTTTTCATTCGTCTTGCTCAAGGTGGGGTCCGAAGCCGGTCTGTTAGCAGGTGCGGCTTACCAGACCTTCCTGGCAGCTTCCATTCTCACCATGCTGGCTACGCCGTTCCTGATTGCCCTGGCGCCGGCAATTGGCTACCGAGCTTGCCGGTGGGGCAACCTTGACGACACATCTTCAGATACGGTGACAGCAGCGTTACCTCCAGTAAGTGGACACGTCATCATCGCCGGGTATGGTCTCAACGGGCGCAATCTGGCGCGCGTTCTCCGAGCAGCAGGCATTCCCTATCGCATCATTGAACTCAACATCGAATCCATCCGAGCCGGCAAAAAGCAGGGTGAACCGATCATTTACGGCGATGGAACTCGCCGCGAGGTGCTGCATGCCGCCCGAATCGAAGCAGCGCGTGTGCTGGTTGTAGCCATTTCGGACGCCACTGCCACACGACGCATTGCGGCGCTAGCACGTGAGATGAATCCACATCTGCACATCATCGTGCGGACGCGCTTCGTTTCAGAGATGGACGGTCTCTATGCCCTAGGCGTCCAGCAGGTTATTCCCGAAGAGTTTGAGACAAGCCTAGAAATTTTTGCCCGTGTGTTGCGCGAGTACGGATTGTCACGGCAGTACATTCAGCAGCAGGTGGAGACGATTCGTCGCGAGGGCTACCGCTTGCTCGATACCGCGTGCCCGGAGCAGAACACCTTGATGACCGATCTGGCAACTGTCATCGAGAACGCGACGACATTAGCGCTGCGCTTACCGCCCGAAGGGTTGGCAATTGGCCAATCGCTGCGCAAGCTGGCCTTGCGTCCAACCTTTGGGGTAACGGTGGTAGCCGTACGGCGGGGTTCGGAGACAACGGTCAATCCTGATGCCGATTTTGTGCTTGAAGCCGGAGATGTCTTGGTGTTGCTGGGGCGTCCCGAAAAACTAGAGAATGCCACGGCGTATTTGACTGGTCAGGCGTCCCAGGTTGAGGGGGAGCAGGTGCATTGAGGTCACGCGCACCGTCCGATGATCACTACCGTGACATTCTGACCCTTCCCAATCTCATCACCCTGCTGCGCATTCTGTTGGTGCCAGTGTTTGTGGTGTGTTTTCTGCGCGGCTGGTTCTGGTGGGCGACGTTGGCTTTTACGCTGGCTGGACTATCGGATGCGATGGATGGGTGGTTGGCGCGGCGTCTTCAGGCGCAGAGTCAGCTTGGGCAGGCACTTGACCCGATTGCCGACAAGCTGCTGATGCTATCAAGCTACATTGTGATGGCTATTCCTACTGAAGCTAACGTGCCGATTCCATGGTGGCTTTCCGGGGTTGTCATAGGGCGCGATGTCGGGATTGTGCTGACGGCGGCCATCATTGCGCAGCTTACGGGCTTTCGGGATTTCAAGCCATCGCTGCCGGGCAAGGTGAGTACGTTTTGCCAGGTAGTGCTCATTGTGGTCTATCTCATTGCACAGGTGTGGGCAGTGGTGCATCCACTGCTGCCGGGGTGTGTGGCCGTTGTTTTTGGGATGACGGTGTATTCCGGGTTGCACTACATTTGGTTCGTCACACGTGAAGTCCGGGAATTTCGCCGCCGCACGGGGGACTCCCTGCCATGACAGAGTTGCCATCAGTTGCCAGACCAGACGAAGCTTCCGGGCGTGTGCCGTTGCCGCCGGCAGTGGGCTGGCGGCAGTTGCGCTGGGCGCGTTGGTTCCCGTCGGTGGCGGCCATGTTGGTTGTGCTGGCGGCTTGGGGGCTGCTTTCGGGGCTATTGGTCCATTTGTCCTACATTTTTCAACCGGTTTTTGTGCCCCTGCTTATCTCCGGCGCTCTGGCTTATCTTATCAAGCCGCTGGCAGACTGGTTGGAGCACTTTGGAAAGCAGTGGGTGCGTCCTGCCGGCCTCCGGCACACGCTATCTGTTCTGATGGCGATGGCCGTCGCAGTTCTGGGGTTAGCACTCGGGCTATTTGTTGTCATTCCGAGCCTGGCTACACAACTAACCCTCGCTGCCAAGCGGCTTCCGGCTGGTTATCAGCGCGGTATGGCGGTGGCACAACCTATCCTCGAAGGTCTCCAGCAGCGCTATCCAAAGCAATATGAGCAAGTTGTAGCCGCCATTCATGACCGCATTGCCGACCCTTCGGCGCTGATAGAACCGATACTGGCGGGGTTGAGCGCCACCTTTTCCAATGCCATCGGAGTGGCGACGAGCCTCATCAACCTGCTGCTGATTCCCTTTTTCGTGTATTACATCCTCAAGGATGCCGGCCGTCTTGAGCGCCGTCTCTTGCTGCTTGTGCCGATGCGTCACCGGGCAATCGTTGATGACATGGTGTCTAAAGTTGATCTCGCGCTCAGCAGTTTCGTGCGCGGGCAGCTCATTGTGTGCTTTTTGATGAGTTTGCTGTACACGTTAGGTTTCAGCCTGCTTGGCATCCCTTCAGCCCTGTCGTTGGGCTTTCTGTCCGGGTTTGGGCATCTTGTTCCCTACATTGGCACCTTCCTCGCTGGCTTGCTTACCTGTACCATTGCCCTGTCGGATGCCCCTTCTCTCGTACAGCTTGGGTTGGTGATTGGCGTCTATGTTGTTGTGCAAAGCATTGAAAGCTTTTACCTGACGCCTTTTGTTCTAGGGGAGCGCTTGGATTTGCATCCTTTCCTAGTCATTGTCGGACTGCTGATAGGACACCATTTGTTTGGGATTTTAGGGGTCGTGCTGACCGTACCGTGCCTGGCGGTTGGGAAAGTCCTAGTTGGCATCAGCCTTGAGTATTACGAGCGTTCGGATTTTTATCGCTATGGCGCTTTGCCGCCTGCCTTCCCGGCGTCCTCTAAGACGGTGGCTACCGAAGCGTCAACGGAGGAGGCATCGGCTGTGGCGGCTACGACCTCGGCTTCAGCTTCATAACCTACACGAACTATTCATGACAGCAACCCTGCCTGTTTTTGAATCTTCGCTTGAAACTGCTCAGAAACCTGCTTCCTACCCGGCAGCCGGTTGGCAGTATTCGTGGATGGACGGCTTGCTGGGCATGAGTCAGTGGCTGGTCTTGGCATTATGGCTAGGGGCAATGGTGTTTTTCAGCGCAGTGGTTGCGCCGAGCGCTTTTGGCGTACTGCCTACGCGCCACCTGGCCGGAACGTTGGTGGGTAGCGTTCTGAGCAAGTTGGAGTGGTGGGGGCTGGTCTGTGGGGTGCTGCTTACCGGCATCCAGGCGGCTCTGGTCGTCCGCACCGGAAAACGCGCGACCTGGGCCGGCCGCTTTGCTGTGGGGCTGCCCATAGTGATGACGATAACTGTTGCCATCTCGAAATTCGTGGTTTCGGCTAAGTTGGCAGCGATTCGTGCAGCGCTTGGCAACGAGCTGGAAAAACTGCCTCTAAGTGACCCTACTCGTCTGACATTCGCTACCTGGCATCAGTATTCAGTGTGGTTGATGGGCACCAATATTTTGGCTGCTGTTGCGTTGATTGTCGTACACCACATGTGGCTTATGCCCCAATTCCATAGGGGCAAAACTGGTGCTTGAAACTTGCCCGTGGTGTGCGTTTGCTTTGCACATTCCAAGCTGGAAGGACCATGGAACTGGTATTGACGTACCTTAGTGGTCACCGGGCCGGTGAGCATGTCGTTGTGACAGATACCGACTTTTTCATTGGGCGGAATCCATCCGAATGCCGGCTGTGTTTTGCCGATCAAGAGCAGGGGGTCTCACGGCGACATGCCAGAATCACTTGGCAAAACGGCATCTGGATGATTGCCGACGCTGGCAGCAGCTACGGCACGTTTGTCAACGGGAAGCGGCTTCAGGGGCCGGTGCCGCTAAGTATTGGAGCTGTCATCCAGTTGGGAGAAGGCGGCCCGCGTCTGCGGGTTGAACGTTTGGATGCTGCCCCACAGGCTTTGTCCTTGCCACCGTCGTCTCATGGACACCCGGCTTCCTCGGCAATCGGCTTCAACCTTAGCGGGAAGTCCAACCACGACCAGAAGCTACATCACTTCCCTGAGGGACGGGCTTTAGTTTCTGGAAGACCTTGGTCTACGCCGTATTTAGAACTGCTCAATGGCGATACTCCACGTCGGATTGCGTTGTCAGCTTCTAGGGTGACCATCGGGCGTGACGGAGAAAACACAATTGCGCTTGACCCACAACGGTTTCCGACCGTTTCACGCCAACACGCAGTCATCGAGCAGCAGGAAGAGGACTATTTCATCCGTGACCTAGGGTCATTCAACGGGACGTTGGTCAACGGTTACCGGATTGCTGCACCTACTTTGCTGCGGCCTGGCGCACTGATTGAGATCGGCGTCGGCGGAGCGAAGTTCCGTTTTGTCGTGCCGGAGATGGCTTCAGAAGAGACGCCGACTGGAGAGCATACCGTAGCGCTGACTTCATCGGAGAGAAGGCGTACAACGACTCCACAGAAGCTTACAGAGGCTAGCAACTTTGTAACACGCAAGAACTTTGTCGAAGGCAAAGTGCCCGGATGTCTAACCGTAGGACGGGCCCCAGAAAACGACATTCAGCTTGATTTGCTCCAGATTTCCAAACGTCATGCCGTCTTTAGGCGGGACACCCAAGGGTGGACGCTAGAAGACCTCGAAAGTACAAATGGAGTATACGTCAATGGCCGCCGAATCAAGCAGTGTCGGCTGCGCGCAACGGATGTCATCCAGATTGGTCCATTTCTCTTTCGGCTTGAACCCGAAGGCGTCGCCGTCTTTGACACGCGCAGTCGTGCCAGGATTGATGTATTTGACCTAACCAAGGAAGTGCCCAACCGCCATGGGACGGGTAAAGTGCGATTGCTGGACCGGATTCGGCTTTCTATTCCGGCCAACGAGTTCGTGGGGCTATTCGGTCCTTCAGGGGCCGGCAAATCTACCCTCATAGATGCTCTCAACGGTATGCGACCAGCCGAGCAGGGGATTGTGCTGGTCAATGGGATAAACCTCTACGAAAACATTGACTGCTTCAAGCAATCTATTGGGTACGTTCCTCAAGACGACATTGTTCACCGTGAGTTGACCGTCGAGCAGACGCTGTATTACGTCGCCAGAATGCGCCTTTCGTCCGACACAAGTGAAGAAGAAATCGAGCGTATTCTGACGGAAGTGCTCGATGTGACAGGACTGAGCACGCGCCGCAAGGTTCCTGTGAGCCAGCTTTCCGGTGGGCAGCGCAAGCGTGTTTCAATTGCCGTCGAGTTGGTGACGCAGCCTGGCATCATTTTTCTCGATGAACCAACTTCAGGGCTCGATCCGGCCACCGAAGAAAAGATCATGCATCTGTTTCGGCAGATTGCTCTGGGTGGGCACTCGGTCATTATGACGACGCACGCTATGGAGAACGCCAAGCTGTTTGACAAGATTGTTGTTCTCATGCGTGGAAGGTTGGTGTGGTTTGGCCCGCCGTCAGAGGCCTTAGATTACTTTGGCATTGCTAGCGTCAAGGAACTGTTCGACAAGCTGGGCGATCCAAACAGCGATGAGCTGGCTATTGCTTGGCAGCGGAAATTCGAGCAGTCAGATGCCTATCAGAAATACGTCCAAGCACCACTAATTGAGCTTACCCAGAAGCCGCCAGCAGCCAAACGTCCTGAAAGAAGCCACCTTACGCTTTGGCGAAGCTTAGAGCAGACGCTGGTGCTTTCAGCGCGTTATGCGCGCGTCATGCTAGCCGACCGGCTCAACCTGATCATTTTGTTCGGACAAGCGCCGATTATCGCTCTACTAACGGGCATGGCTGTTGGGCAGAGTTGGGCACGTGATTTTCCGTACTTCGTTTTGGCTCTGTCAGTTATTTGGTTTGGCTGCTCAAATGCTGCACGGGAAATTGTCAAGGAGGCAAGCATTTACAAGCGGGAGCGCATGTTCAACCTAGGGATTGTCCCCTATGTTGGCTCTAAGCTCGTGGTGCTGACGGCGATTGGCTTTGTGCAGGTCGCTTTGCTGTATGGGGTAATGGCGGCTGTGGAGTCTGTGCCGGGACCGCCACTGCTTGTCCTGCCCTACTTGATGATCTCACACGTGGTGGGCATTGCTATGGGTTTGTTGATTTCGGCCCTAGTACAGACTTCAGAGATGGCAACAAGCCTTGTGCCGTTGGTGCTTATTCCACAGATTTTGTTTGGTGGTTTGTTGCTTCCCAACGAGGGGGTAGCTAAGGGCGTAAGTCTAGTGATGCCAGCGATGTGGTCTTATGACGCGCTCAAGCGGATTGGCGTCAGGCAGGGCGGACTGGGGGTGTTGCGTGGGGTAGGCGGGGAAGATGATCCCAGTGGTGAAATCGGGCGCATCAAGCAGCAGAACCAGCAGGCCATTGACGATTTCAAGGAACAGCTTGAAGCCTACCGGAAGCGGCAGCAGCAGCGACTGGATGAATACAAAAACGACTTGGAGGGCTTCCTGCGGACAGGTGGTGTGCGACCGGAGATGCCCAAGCCGGAAAAAGCGCCGGAAGCGCCGCGCATTGAATATCCGCCCGAAGACAAGTCGCGTTTCGTCGGCTTTCTCAATGATTTTGGAAGCCTGCTGCTCGATGTCGGGGTGCTGATGGGGATGTTCCTGACACTGTTCTTTCTGACAATGCTGGTGCTTCGCAGCAAGGACATTCTCGGATGAATGGCAGGGAGTGCGTCACCAGTGAGACACTGGAGCTGGCCGGGCAGGAAAGTCTGGTGCGTCATCCGCTAACTTGGATTCTGCTGGCCTATACGGCCTTAGGGCTAGGCTCGCTTGTAGTGTACCAGTTTCAAATCAACCCGGACGGCATTTCCTACTTGGACATTGCTGAGAAATATGTGCGGGGTGACGTATGGGGCGCTGTTAATGCGTACTGGAGTCCGCTCATCTCGTGGCTGACAGCCGTGTTGCGTCTTTTGGGGCTGCCGCCGCAGGTGGCCATCAAGCTGGTGTTGCTGATGAGTGGAGCCGTGGCGCTGGGAGGGGTGTGGCGTCTTTTGGGGGACTGCCCCGTGTGGGTGCGTGCTGTTGCGACAAGTGGGGCTGTTCCGCTCACTGTGTACTATGCCCTGCACGTCATTACGCCGGACCTTCTCGTGGCAGCGGTGCTGGCATGGTACGCAGTGTGGTTGGTGGAAGGGCGGCTGGATGTTCGGGCGTCGGTGTGGGGTGGGGTGTTGGTGGCGCTTGGGTATTTTGCGAAGGCGTTTGCGCTGCCGTTTTGCTTGGTTCATCTGTGTGGGTGGCGGTTGTTGGAGGAGCGGCAGGTGGGGTGGCGTCAGCGGTTGTGGTCACTGGTGGTGAGTCTTGGGGTGGCGGGTTGTGTGAGTGCTATCTGGATGGTTGCCCTGAAGGCAAAGTACGGCGTGTGGATGTCTGGCTCGGCAGGAAGGATTGCGTATGCTTGGGCAGGGCCGCGGATGAACCTCGTCCATTCGGTGGAAGCAGGTTTCTGGGCGCCTGCAGAGGCAGGTGATACAAGTGCTTGGACGGACCCCACGCGCCTGCCTGTCCAGCCGTGGAGTCCGTTTGAGTCCGTTGAATACGCTCAGTATCAGGTTTTCATGACGCTCGACCGCCTGCGCGTCATTGCCTTGGTTCACAGTTTTGCGTATTCCGTGCTGGCCCTGCCCATCGTGTTCGGTTTGGTTGTTGGCGTGTGGCTTACTTCTCCGCTGCGGCGGTCTTTTGGTGTGTTGCTGTCGGGCATCCTACTCTATGTTGCGGGCTACGCGCTGGTCTATGTCGAGGCACGGTATCTGCTGCCCCTGGCCTACTGGGTGCTCGTGGCGGGGGTATGGCTGGTGTGGTTGATTGGGGCGCGGCTGAACCTTTCCAGACGGCTCCGGGCGGGGCTGCTGTTGTTTGTGGTGGGAACGGTAGCTTGGTCTCCGGCGTACGCTTTAGCACAGGGGGCGCTGGGGAACGATGCCGGGCTTGAGGTCTGTCGGGGGCTATACCGGGCAGCCCGGGCGATGCGCGTTCAGCTTGGCGTTCAGGGGCGGATTGCGTCCAACCGGGAGTGGCATCAGTCTTTGTACCTGACCTGGTTTCTGGGTGGACAATACTACGGTGTCGCCCCAGTTCAGGCGGACTCAGAAGACGTGGCGCGGATGCTGGAAGATTACGACGTAAACTACTACTTCGTGTGGTCGGACGAGACCGGGGCGTTTCCAGAGGTGTGCTGGGGAGAGGAAATTACCGGGGGGCAGGACCCGCTGCTTCGGATTTATCGCGCCCGACCGGGACAGGTGAAAGCCACTGATGTTCAGACGTACTGAAATCGACCTGGTGGTAGCTGTGCGTCACAAGCTGCGGACCGTATTCGATGAGAAAATTTGATGAGAAAACTTGGGATGTTGAACAATTTTTTTAACTTTATCGAAAGCAACCAAATCGTGAACAGGGTGCAACCAAAGATTATGGCTGCACTGACAAAAAGTACTTGGGGCGTCGCGCGTGAATATACGTAGGGAGTGTGTCACCAGTGAGTCCCCGGAGCTGGCCGGGCAGGGAAGCTTGGTGCGTCATCCGCTGACCTGGATTCTGCTGGCTTACACGGCGCTGGGGCTGGGTTTGCTGGCGGCATACCAGTTCCAAATCAACCCGGACGGCATTGCCTACCTGGACATTGCTGAGAAGTATGTGCGGGGCGATATATGGGGTGCCATCAATGCGTACTGGAGTCCGCTCATCTCGTGGCTGACAGCCGGGTTACGGCTTTTGGGGCTGCCGCCGCAGGTGGCCATCAAGCTGGTGTTGCTGATGAGTGGCGGCGTGGCGCTGGGAGGTGTGTGGTGCCTTCTGGGGGACTGCCCCATGTGGATGCGTGCGATTGCGACAGGTGGGGCAATTCCGCTCACCGTGTACTATGCCCTGCATGTCATTACGCCGGACCTACTCGTGGCGACGGTGCTGGTGTGGTACGCGGCGTGGTTGGTGGAGGGGAGGCTGGATGTCCGGGCGTCGGTGTGGGGTGGGTTTTTGGTGGCGCTTGGGTATTTTGCGAAGGCGTTTGCGCTGCCGTTTTGCTTGGTTCATCTGTGTGGGTGGCGGTTGTTGGAGGAGCGGCAGGTGGGGTGGCGTCAGCGGTTGTGGTCACTGGTGGTGAGTCTTGGGGTGGCGGGTTGTGTGAGTGCTATCTGGATGGTTGCCCTGAAGGCAAAGTACGGCGTGTGGATGTCTGGCTCGGCAGGAAGGATTACGTATGCTTGGGCAGGGCCGCGGATGAACTGCGTACATCCTTTCATCAATCCAAGAGAAATGAGGTTCTTTGCTCCTATGGAAGCAGGGGATACGAGTTTTTGGACTGATCCCACATCCTTACCTATCCAGCCGTGGAGCCCGTTTGAGTCGTTTGAGTACGCTCATTATCAGGTCTTCATGACGATTTTTCGCTTGCGCGTCACTGCCTTTGCATACAGCCGTGAGTATTCCTGGCTAACCTTACCCATTGTGCTCGGCATGATGGTTGGGGTTTGGTTTGTTTCTGCGCTGCGGCGGCGTTTTGGTGTGCTGCTTTCAGGTATCCTGCTCTATGTCGCCGGCCACGCAGCAGTTTATGTCGAGGCGCGGCATCTGCTACCGCTGGCTTACTGGGTGCTCGTCGCCGGGGCGTGGTTGGTGTGGTTGACCGGATTCCAGTTTAAAGTTCCCAGGAAGCTACACTTTGTCCTGCTTTTGTTTGTGATAGGAACCTTTACTTGGCATCCAGCAAGAGCTTTAGCAAGAGATGCTTTGCGGAAGGATGGTGCGTTTGAGTCCTACCGGGAAGTGCACCGGCAGGCCCAAGCGATGCGTGCCCAGCTTGGCGTTCAGGGGCGGATTGCGTCCAACCGGGAGTGGCATCAGTCCTTGTACCTGACCTGGTTTCTGCGTGGGCAATACTACGGTGTCGCCCCAGTTCAGGCGGACTCAGAAGACGTGGCGCGGATGCTGGAAGATTACGACGTAAACTACTACTTCGTGTGGTCGGACGAGACCGGGGCGTTTCCAGAGGTGTGCTGGG